>Ga0138256_10000114_pt1 | contig 94285 bp, 72 predicted proteins | sample KNB2016incub_MG_FD_105486 | JGI IMG/M metagenome (GOLD analysis project Ga0138256, IMG submission 105486) | Active sludge microbial communities from wastewater in Klosterneuburg, Austria - KNB2014incub_MG | ecosystem: Engineered > WWTP > Activated sludge > Unclassified | place: Austria... | reverse complement strand
TTTCGTAAGTTGATGGTCAGGCGACCAACAACGGCAGAGGCTTTTATTATTTTGTAAGTTGATGGTCAGGCGACCAACAATGGCAAAGGCTTTTATTATTTCGTAAGTTGATGGTCAGGCGACAAACAACTGCAAAGGCAAATGTAAGAAAATCAGCATCGCCTGTCAGTTAGTAAGAAGCAAATAAAATTGAATAAACCAAATTTTACAATCTTGTATTGCCAATTGTTCTTTTAAAACTAACGAACTATGAAAAATAAATAAAATATTTTACTTGTTAAACTTTTGTTGCAAAAAAATGTTATACAAACTGTACCGTTTATCTTTACGTATATAAATGAAAAAACACAACCATGTTAAAAGTTTTATTCATTTCAATTATTAGTTTGGCAGGCTTTAATTCCTGTGCACAAAACGATAATTCTACAAAAATTAAAAAGGAAGCAAAAGTTATGACAACAAGTTCTAACAAATTAGAAACCGCAACACTTGGTACTGGTTGTTTTTGGTGTACTGAAGCTATTTTTCAGGAACTGAAAGGCGTAGAAAAAGTTACCAGTGGTTATAGCGGTGGTACAGTACCCAACCCAACCTACGAACAAGTTTGCAGCAAAACCACCGGCCATGCCGAGTGTTTGAATATTTTATACAATCCCGCTGTTATTAGTTTTGATGAATTGCTGGAAGTGTTTTGGCAGGTGCATGACCCCACTACTTCAAACCGCCAGGGCGCTGATGTGGGTACTCAATACCGAAGCGTAATATTTTATCATAATGATGAACAAAAAGCCAAAGCCCAAAAATATAAAGTTGCACTTGATAAAAGTGGCGCATGGGCAAATCCTATCGTTACCACGCTGGAACCCTTTACCAAATTTTATCCTGCCGAAAACTATCATCAAAATTATTATAACAATAATACCAGCCAGGGCTATTGCCAGTTTGTAATAAGGCCCAAACTTGAAAAGTTTGAGAAAGTATTTAAAAGCAAACTAAAAAAGAATTGATAAGGACAGGGACAAGCCGGCAGGCTTGTTCTTACATTCATTTATTTTCAATTTTCGTAGGCATAGGTTCTCCCCTATGGCAAGTATAACAGGTTACAGATTGTACCTGGTCGGCAGTTACAGTTTCATTAAACTGAAAATAATTTTTATTAATATCGGTTGTCATTCGCATCATTTTACGGGCAATTTCTTTTTCGGGTTTATCATCCTTATCAAACATAAGTGTATCAGCTTTTTTATCACGAGCATGGCAGTATTTACAGTCAACCCCAAGCATCGTGGTAAATCCATCCATTATCTTATCTAACGAATCGGTGGAAATATTTTTTGGCAGTACCTGCAAATTTTTAAATTCTTCGTTTACCGGTTGTTTAATGGCAGCAATACCAATAAACACAATTAAAATCAATACTGCCAGTACCTGTATTTTTTTAAATGTTTTCATACTATAATTTTTTAACTTTTCTAAGTTCCAGTAAATTTAAACTGTTTGGATAAAAGTTGATAATATTTGTATGGACTAGATGAATAGCCATATCGTACCATAGCGGCACCACCGGAGCATCGTTAATGATAATCCTGTCCATTTGCTGATAAAGTTTATACCTGGTTGAATCATTTTTTTCAGACAAGGAACTTTCATATAACTTATCATATACCGGGTTTTTATATCGGGTATAGTTTGGCGGAGCCGGATTTTTGCCATAAAAAACACTCAGATAATTTTCTGCATCCGGATAATCGGCAATCCAGCTTCCCCTAAAAAAAGGCGCTTGCGATTTTGATGTTTGTTCCATCAATAAACTTTTCTGAATCACTTCTACCTGTACTTTTATACCAACCTGTAATAATTCATTTGCTATATAAGTTCCTAAATCGCCATAAACAGGAATGGTGAGCAATTTTATTGTTGGTAAATTTTTCCCATCGGGGTAACCGGCTTCTACAAGTAATTGTTTGGCCCTGGCTACATCATAATAATATCCGGGTACCGCAACAGAATCAAATGAAGGCAAGCCGGCCGGTACAAATCCACTTTCGGCAGCAATGCCAATACTATTACGCAAATACAACATCATCTTGCGCCGGTTAAAACCATAATTAATTGCCTGACGAACTTTTTTAAATCGCAAGGGCGAATCCTTTACCAAATCATTTTGTTCATCTACTAGAATACCCAGGTATTCAATATTCAGATATGGATGTTTTTGCAATATTATTTTGCTTTGCCATTCTTTTTTAAGGTTACCTGTTTTGGTAAGCACTTCATCCTTAAAAGACGGGTCTATATCATCAATAAAATCGAGCCTTTTTTGTTGAAACTCTAAAAACTCTGTGGCTTTACTATCATAAAAAGTAACTTTAACCCCATCCAGGTATGGTAACTTGTTTCCTACATCATCGTGTTCAAAATATTGTTTATTTTTTTTTAAGATAAGCGCCTGCCCTTCTTCCCAGGCCACAAACTGAAATGGCCCGGTACCAACGGGATGGCGACGGAAATCGGTTTTATATTTCTCTACAGCTTCTTTGGGTATTACAGAACAATACTGCATACTTAAAATACCAAGTATAGAATGAAAAGGACGAATAAGTTTTAGCTGGAAGGTGGTATCATCAATTGCTTTAAAACCATTTATTGAATCAACCCTGTTATTAAAAATCCATGCGCCAGGGCTGGCGGTACTTTTATCAATAATTCTTTTAAAACTAAATTCAACATCATAAGCAGTAAGTTGCCTGCCCTTGCCATTTGCAAAACATGCATCATCGGTAAAAAAAACATCGTTACGTAAATAAAAAATAAAAGTTAAGTTATCATCCGAAATGCTCCAATGAGTAGCCAGCGATGGTTGCATCTGTAAATTACTGTCAATTTCAATAAGCGTATTATAAAGCTGGTGGCAAGCCCACATTACCTGTTTGTTTTTGGCAAATGCAGGGTCTAAAGTTGCTAGTCCGCTACTTTCGTTGTAACGAAATATTTTTTTATCGGGGTGATGATGATTGTTACAGGAATAAAAAAAGATCAGCCACAAAGGAGCTAATACATATAGCAGTAAGGCTACGTTTTTATGATTAATAGATTTATTTGATGAAAGGTGCATATATCAACTTAAAGAAAACTAAATTAGCACATATATACTTTACACATGAAGCAGATTATTAAAGTTTTATTGGCCATTAATGTTTCACTATTAATGATTAATTATACGCAGGCTCAGCCTTTAAAACCATTAAAGTCTTTTACACATGCCGATACCTTACGAGGTACCTATGGCCCATCAAGGAATTGGTGGGATGTTTTGAAATATGACTTGCATGTGAAGTTTAATATTGAAGATAGCACTATTAGTGGATACAATGCCATGCAGATTAAAGTTTTAAAAAAAGGCAATCAACTGCAAATTGATTTGCAGGAACCATTGATTATAGACAGTATCCTGATTTCTGTTAATGCATCAGGAAAAAGAATGGTTATGGAACAAGATATTTATAAAGATGGCAATGCTTATTTTATTCCTGCCAGTTATTTTTCAATACCCCATACAAATTTTCCGGAAGCCGAAATTTATGTTTACTACCATGGCAAACCACGTATAGCTCATCGTCCGCCATGGGATGGTGGGCTTATTTGGAAGAAAGACAAAAACAAAAACCCCTGGGTTACTGTTGCCTGCCAGGGATTGGGCGCCAGTGTTTGGTATCCCTGCAAAGATCACCAGGCCGATGAACCTGATAGTGCAGAAATGCACATCAGCATACCTGATAGTTTGATATGTGTGGGTAATGGACGTTTTCGTGGTAAAATAAATAATGGCGATGGTACAGCAACTTACGATTGGGCTGTTGTAAACCCAATTAATAATTATAACATCATACCATACATAGGAAAGTATGCTCATTTTGGCGAAGTATATGAGGGTGAAAAAGGAAAATTAACAATGGATTACTGGGTGTTAGCGTACAATCTGGACAAAGCAAAAGAGCAATTTAAAGATGCTGTACGTATGATGAAGGCATTTGAATACTGGTTTGGCCCATACCCTTTTTATGAAGATGGGTATAAATTGGTAGAAGCGCCACACCTGGGTATGGAACACCAAAGTGCAGTTGCTTATGGTAATGGATTTAAAAATGGATACCTGGGCAGGGATTTAAGCGGAAGCGGTTGGGGCCTTAAATGGGATTTTATTATTGTACACGAAAGCGGGCATGAATGGTTTGCAAATAATATTACCAGTAAAGATATTGCCGATATGTGGATACATGAAGGCTTTACTAATTACAGCGAAACCTTATTTACCGATTATTGGTATGGTAAAGAAGCAGGTGATGCGTATGTACAGGGCACCCGTAAAAATATTGCTAATGATATAACTATTATTGGACCATATAATGTAAACCAGGAAGGCAGCGGCGATATGTATTATAAAAGTGGCAATAAGATACACATGATACGTCAGGTTATTAATGATGATGAAAAATTCAGGCAAATTTTAAGAGGATTGAATAAAACCTTTTATCACCAAACAGTTACAACTAAACAAGTGGAAGATTATATAAACAAAACAAGTGGTATCAATTTCAGTAAACTTTTTGACCAGTATTTAAGAACAACGCAAATTCCGGTATTGGAATATAAGATTAGCGGACACAAACTTTCTTATCGTTACAGCAATTGTGTAAAAGGTTTCAAACTTCCCATAAAAATTAAATTTAAAACAGAGCAATGGATAAAACCTACAGAGCAATGGAAAACCCTTAATTTATATCCCGAAGGTGATAATAGTTTTACTGTTGATCCAAATTTCTACATTAAAACAAAAAAGACAGAGTAATTTAGCAGTAAACTAATCTATGTCGCAAATTCGTAAGCAAAGTATTATTTCATCTGTGGTGGTGTATATTGGATTTGCTATCGGTTTTTTTAATACTTATTTATTTACCAGGGAAGGTGGTTTTACCAAAGCCGAATACGGGCTTACCGGCATTTTTATGGCTGTAGCCAATATCATGTATTCGTTTGCCAACCTGGGCATGGGTGCATACATTTATAAATTTTATCCTTATTATGATGATAATCTGCCCAAAAAGAAAAACGATATGCTTACCTGGGCATTATTGTTTTCGCTGATAGGATTTTGCCTGGTTATTTTTTCGGGTATTATTTTTAAAGACCTCGTTATAAGAAAATACGGGACTAACTCGCCAGACCTTGTTAAGTATTATTATTATATTTTTCCTTTTGGCTTAGGCCTCACATTATTTTCTATTTTGGAAGTATATACCTGGCAATTAAAAAAAGCAGTACTGGCAAATTATTTACGGGAAGTTCAGTTCAGGCTTTTTACCAGCATACTTATTATATTAAGTTTTACAGGTTATATCGCTTCGTTCGATCTTTTTATAAAATTTTATTCCTTTACTTTTTTAGCAACAGCATTTTTACTCATCGGATATCTTATTTATACCAACCATTTCAGTTTTACATTTACAGTAAGCAGGGTAAGTAAAAAATTTTTCAAAAAAATCCTAACACTTATTGCTTTTGTTTATGGCGGTAACATGGTGTTTACCATTTCTACTGTAATTGATACAGTTATTATTGCCGCTGTATTGCCCGATGGGCTTGCTTTGGCAGGAGTTTATACGTTGGCACAACATATTGCCAGTTTAATTCAGGCGCCCCAAAGGGGTATTATTTCAGCATCTATTGCATCTTTATCAAAAGCCTGGAAAGATAAGGATATGAAAAAAATCAACCGTATCTACCACAGTTCTTCCATTAACCAGTTAATATTTTCTGTTGGCATATTTTCTCTTATATGGTTAAATTTTACCGATGCTGTTTCAGGTTTTAAATTGCAGAGTGGTTATATGGATGCAAAATGGGTATTCTTTTATATAGGCATTATGCGTATTGTAGATATGGGTACCGGCGTTAGCAGCCAAATTATTAATACTTCTACACGTTGGCGTTTCGATTTTTTTACAGGGATAATTTTACTAACATTAACACTTCCACTTAATTATATCTTTACCAAATATTATTTTGGTGTGCTGGGGCCTGCCATTGCAAACCTTATCAGCTTTACTATCTACAACACAATACGCTATTTGTTTTTAATTAAAAAGTTTAACCTGCAACCCTTTACACTAAAAACAGTTTACACTTTATTATTAGGGGTGTCAGCTTTTTATATCAGTTATTTTGCTTTTATTAACCTGCATGGCTTTGCAGGTATGATATGCAGAAGCTGTTTATTTATGTTGCTATATATTAGTGGAACATTTTTATTTAAACTATCGCCAGATATTGTTCCTGTTTGGCAAGTTGTACAAAAAAGATTGGGCATAAAAAAAGGAGATTAAAAAAATCTCCCTGGTTAATTTTAAAAAATCTTTTATTCAACTGTTGCAGTAGAGGTAATGATTTTTCCGCCACCAATAAACTTTTTATTCCAGTAAGTTTCATCAAGATTACTGATGGTAACACCTGTACTAGATCCGGCATGTGTAAAATATCCATTACCTAAATATAAACCTACATGGCTTACGCCTCTTTTTGTATGAAAAAAAACAAGGTCGCCTTGCTTAAGGTCGGCTTTATCTACTTTTTCACATTCGGCATATTGGGCACGTGCAGTACGGGCTACAGAAAGTCCGTACACATCGGCTAATAATACACTTGTGTAAGCACTACAGTCAATACCTTTTTTTGAAGTTCCACCATATCGGTAATTGGTAGCCCACCATTTTTCAATTTCTTCAAATAGCATTTTATTGGTTAAGGATTCAACATCCATATTAAGCAATTGAGCATATTTAAATTGTAATGAAGAGCAATCTTCAATGGCCGGCATATTTGATGCTTCCATAGTTTTATTAACTGGCATAATGGTATTACCTGAAAGTACTGCTGTGCCTGAATGTATTTCTATGCCATTAATGAATTTTTGTGATTTTTGAATTGAGCCTGTATTCAATTGCTCGATATTTACAGAAGGCTGAGCTTTTACTGTAAATGAAGTTGCCGATAAGATGCCTGTTGCAACTGTGATAAAAAATAAGTTTTGCATACGTAAACTTTGGGGTTTAAAACGTAAGTACAACTTAACCTTGTGTTTTTCATTCTTCTATGATTTCCTGTAATTGTGCTGATGATCTGTTCTTGCCTGTTATTCTTGTCCTACTAACTGATTAAAAAAATAAGTATTTCCAAATGAGTTGCAAAGATAACCTTAGAAGGCCATACTTGCAAGCTGTTAACATTATTTTAAAATACAAAAAAAATAGTATTTATACTTGTGGAAAAACGAATTAGAAAGGCAGTTTATTGTTTGCGATATTTGTAACAATCTACCTTAAAGGTTGTTCCTTTTATTTTTAAAGTGCAATTTGTTTATTCATATAAGCATCGTTGAGGAAGAAGTTGTATATCTATTTTATCATTTTATTCAAAAACGGCTATTTACATTTAAGCAATGAAGTTTTCACATTTACACGTTCACACACAGTTTTCGTTATTAGATGGCGCTGCTTCTATAAAAAATTTATATGAAAAAGCAAAAAAGGATGGTATGCCTGCTCTTGCCATTAGCGATCATGGAAATATGTTTGGTGTTTTTGAGTTTGTTAAAGAAGCATACAAAAATAAAAATGATGATGGCACATTACAAGTAAAACCAATTGTTGGCTGCGAATTTTATATTACAACAGACCGGCATCGCAAAAGTTTTAGTAAAGATGAACGAGATCCACGGCACCATCAAATATTATTAGCAAAAGATGCCGAAGGTTATAAAAACCTGGTTAAGCTTACATCGCTTGGATATATTGAAGGAATGTATTCAAAATATCCACGGATAGATAAGGAGCTTATACATAAATACCACAAAGGACTAATTGCTACTACCTGCTGCCTGGGCGCATTGGTGCCGCAAACCATTTTAAAATTTGGTGAAAAAGAAGGTGAAAATGAATTTAAATGGTGGTTAAATATTTTCCAGGATGATTATTATGTTGAATTGCAACGACACGGAATTCCTGAACAGGAAAAGGTAAATGAAGTGTTATTGAAATTTGCTAAAAAGTATAAAGTAAAAGTTATAGCCAGTAACGATAGTCATTATGTAGATCAAAAAGATTTTAATGCACACGACATTTTACTATGCATAAACACCGGCGAAAAACAAAGTACCCCTGCCCTGCGGGAATTTACCGATGATGATGTATTTGCAAAAAACAAACGCTTTGCTTTTCCTAACGATCAGTTTTATTTAAAAACCAGTACAGAAATGAGCGAAGTTTTTAAAGATTTGCCTGAAGCCATTGATAATACAAACGAAATTGTAGATAAGGTTGAATTATTGAACTTAAAAAGAGATATACTTCTCCCCCATTTTACAGTACCGCCAAATTATAAATCGCAGGATGAATACCTGGCACATTTAACCTGGTCGGGCGCAAAGGAAAGGTATAAAATACTAACACCCGAGGCAGAAGAACGATTGAGTTTTGAATTGGATATTATAAAAAAGATGGGCTTTGCCGGTTACTTCTTAATAGTTAGCGATTTTATCAAAGCTGGTAGAGACCTGGGTGTATTTATTGGCCCTGGGCGTGGTTCTGCAGCAGGCAGTGCAGTAGCATATTGCATAGGAATTACCAATATAGATCCTATCAAATACAATTTACTTTTTGAGCGTTTTTTAAATCCTGGGCGTAAATCAATGCCGGATATTGATACAGATTTTGATGATGAAGGAAGACAAAAAGTTTTAGATTATGTAGTTCAAAAATATGGTAAAAACCAGGTGGCGCAAATTATCACTTATGGTACGATGGCTGCAAAATCGAGCATAGCAGATGTTGCCAGGGTAATGGATTTACCAATTGCCGAAAGTAGAAATATTTCAAAATTAGTTCCTGAAAAACCGGGCATTAATCTTAAAAGATTATTACATGCGCCCTTTACCAACAAGGAAGCTAAAGAAGGAGAAAAATCGCTGGAAGAAAAAGAGCAATTGCTTGCAGAGGATATTGAGAATGTAAAAAAACTTAGAGAAATATATGATGCCGATGGATTGGAAAGTGAAATTTTACATGAAGCAGAAGTTTTGGAAGGCTCGGTGAGAAATACAGGCATTCATGCATCCGCCATCATCATTGCACCAAAAGACCTTACAGAGTTAATTCCGGTAGCCACATCTAAAGAATCGGAATTATGGCTAACACAAATAGAAGGCAGTTCTATAGAAGAGGCAGGTGTAATTAAAATGGATTTCCTGGGTTTAAAAACCTTAAGCATTTTAAAAACAGCTTTGCAACTCATCAAACAAAACCATGACATTGATATTGCAATAGATGACATACCATTGGATGATGAAAAGGCTTATCAGCTTTATCAGCACGGAGATACTAACGGAACTTTTCAGTTTGAAAGTATTGGTATGCAAAAATATTTGCGTGAATTAAAGCCAGATAAATTTGACGACCTGATTGCAATGAATGCGTTGTACCGCCCCGGCCCTATGTCATATATTCCCGATTATATTGATCGCAAACATGGCAAAAAACAAGTCGTGTACGACCTGCCAGATATGGAAGAGTTTCTGCAAGAAACTTACGGTATTACAGTTTACCAAGAGCAGGTAATGTTATTATCGCAAAAGCTTGGCGGTTTTAGCAAAGGCGATGCAGATGAATTACGCAAAGCAATGGGTAAAAAACAAAAGACCGTACTGGATAGAATGAAAGTACAGTTTATGGAAGGAGCCATTGCTAAAGGTCATGATGCTGAAATTTTAGAAAAAGTTTGGACCGATTGGGAAAAATTTGCCCAATATGCCTTTAATAAATCACACTCCACATGCTATGCATTTGTAGCATACCAAACCGCTTATTTAAAAGCACACTATCCCAGTGAGTATATGGCAGCCGTATTAAACCATGCAGGCAATGCCGATAAGGTTACGTTCTTTATGGAAGAAAGCAAACGAATGGGAATAAAAGTACTTGGCATTGATATCAACGAATCGCAGAAAGGATTTGCTGTAAATAAAAAGGGTGAAATACGTTTTGGCTTTAGCGGATTAAAAGGCTTTGGCGAAAATGCCATTGTAAATATTATTGACGAAAGAAAAAAACATGGTATCTATAATTCCATCTACGATTTTGCAAAACGAATTAATCAGCGTTCAGTAAATAAAAAAGCAGTGGAGAGCCTGGTTTATGCTGGTGCGTTTGATTGTTTTGAAAATATAACAAGAGCACAATATTTTTATCAGGCACCCGGCGATGTGCCCGGATTAGATAAAATATTAAAATTTGGTAGTATTGTTCAAGCACAAAATGCAAGCTCGTCCAATACATTGTTTGGCGAATTGCAAATGCCCGAAATAGTACCGCCTAAATTAGCAGATTGCGAACCATGGCCACTAATTGAAAAATTAAACCATGAAAAGGATGCTACCGGTATGTATATGAGCGGGCATCCGCTAGATATTTACAAATTTGAAATACAGCATTACAATATTACAGCACTCAGCAACTTTTTAGCATTTAAACAAACTGTAAATGAAAGTGCAAATCCATTTGCCAACTTTCGCCTGGCAGGGCTGGTTGTAGATGTACAGCACCGCTTAACAAAAAAAGGGAAAAATTTTGCTGTTTTAACGATTGAAGATTACAGTGGCAAGTGCGATTTTATGCTTTGGAGCGAAGACTATGTAAAGTACAACCATTATCTTGAAAAAGGATTGATAGTTATGATAGAAGGCGCTTTTCGCAAACGGTACGACGGACAATCATACGATTTTAATTTTCATAAACTTCACCTGCTCGAAACTGTAAAATCAACATTAACAAAACAAGTTATCATTGAAGTTGAGCCCCAGTTTATAAAGAAAGAAATGGTAACATTTATACATGAAAATGTTAAAGCCAACCCAGGTAAAACAACACTTAAATTCAACATAATTGACAGCCGGCATAAATATAAAGTGGGATTGTACACATTGGATAAAAGTATTACCATGAATGATGACCTTGCCTTTTACCTTTCTGAGAATAAAGATATTGAAGTAAGTGTGGTAACGGTTTAAATTTACAGAACAGGGCATGGGTAAAACTTATCTTTCAGCCACTATGGCTTCTTTTGCTGCCAATACTTATTTATCACATGCTGTGGATATGTCATAACAGCATTTTAAAGGATTTGGAACTAACTTTGCTTTTTTCAAGTAATAAATAACAATTTAAAATAAGTATTATGGCATTAGAATTCACAGACGCAAACTTTAAAGCAGATGTTTTAGACTCTGATAAATTATCGGTTATTGATTTTTGGGCAGAATGGTGCGGTCCCTGCCGTGCTATTGGACCCGTTATTGAAGAACTGGCTAAAGATTATGATGGCAAAGTAAATATTGGCAAAGTAAATGTTGATAATAATCCGCAGATATCAATGAATTATGGTATTACCAGTATTCCGGCAATACTTTTTGTAAAAGGCGGACAGGTAGTTGATAAATTAGTAGGTGCACAACCTAAATCAAATTTTGTAAAGAAAATTGAGCAACATAAATAATTACCACAAATTGATAATAGTTTGGTTTTAATAAGAAAATCCCCCGAAATTTTGGGGGATTTTTAATACAGCAATAGTTGAGTTGAAATTAATGCTGCACATTTACAATTGCATTTGGATCATGCTTATGTTTAAAGAAAATGAAAAATAAAATAGCAATCACTAAAGAATAACCGGCAAAGGCAAGCCAGGTACTATGCCAGTTTGTAGATCCGTCAGCAAAAAGGAAATATTTTCCAATCACATATCCGCTTATTGTGCTTCCAAGCCAGGCTCCTACTCCATTGGTCATCATCATAAACAAACCTTGTGCGCTCGATCTTATAGATGCATCTGTAGTGGTTTCTACAAATAAGGAACCCGAAATATTAAAAAAATCAAAGGCCATTCCATATACGATACATGATAATACAATAAGGGTGGTTCCAAATAAGGACGGATCGACATAAGCAAACAAACCAAATCTTAAAACCCAGGCTATCATGGCAAAAAGCATCACTCTTTTAATACCAAACCGCTTTAGAAAAAACGGTATGGTAAGAATAAATAAAGTTTCCGACATCTGCGAGATAGATAAAATTATTGTTGAGTATTTTACAACAAAAGATTCTTTATATGCTGCAATATTTCCAAATCCGCTAAGGAAAGAATCTCCATACATGTTGGTTAACTGTAATGCCGCTCCCAAAAACATAGAAAAAATAAAGAATAAAGCCATTTTATAATTTCCAAATAATTTAAAAGCATTTAAACCTAACTGCTCAATTATACTGGCATCTTTTTTAATAGTACGTGGCGGTGGGCATTTAGGTAAACTAAATGAATATAAGCCAAGTAAAATTGCTGCAATACCGCCAATAACAAATTGATTGGCATTTGCCTTGCTTCCGGTTAGGTTTGTAATCCACATGGCAACAATAAAACCAATGGTACCCCATACCCTTATAGGCGGAAATACTTTTACTACATCATACTTATTCTCTTTTAAAATATAATATGCTATTGAATTTGACAAGGAAATAGTAGGCATATAGCAAATCATGGCGCCAAAAACTACATAATATAAAGTATCAGGGTCATTAACTGATGGAATATAAAATAAAATTGCACCGTAAAGGATATGTAAAATACCATACAATCTTTCTGCATTCACCCATTTATCTGCAATGATACCGGTAAGCGCCGGCATAAAAAGCGAAGCCAGTGCTAATGTGGAGAATATTGCCCCAAATTGGGGAAATGACCAGCCTTTGGCATTAAGACAATATGTGCCGATAGTTATCAGCCAGGCGCCCCATACAAAGAACTGTAAAAAACTCATTAATGTAAGCCGGAATTTAATTGTCATACAGGAAATTAATTTTTTAAGTTGATAGTTAGTTTTTCCAAAGAGCCTATTAAATCATAAATATAAACCCAATTTCAGTATTTATATTAACTTGGAAGATATACATTAATTAAATACCGAAATCAAAATGAGTTTTTAAAGGTTGTATTTATAAAATATTAGCGTTTCAACATCTATTATCATCGTAAATTTGCAAAAAATTAAAGATGACAAGTTTTATAGACATTTTAAATGAAACAACCGAAGAAGGTTTAAAAAATATTGTTCAAAAAGTAAAAAACAGCGAAAGGATTACCGATGCAGAATGTCAATTACTTTTTGAAAAAGGAAGTTTACCATTTGTAGGCGCATTAGCTAATTATATCAGGGAAAAACTGCATGGAGATAAAACTTATTTCAACAGAAATTTTCATATAGAGCCAACCAATGTTTGTGTATTTAGTTGCGAATTCTGTTCCTACTCCCGATTATATGCTCATAAAGAAGATGGCTGGGAACTTAGTATTGATCAGATGCTCGACATTGTAAAATCTTACGATGATAAACCCATAACCGAAGTACATATTGTTGGAGGTGTACATCCTAAAATGAATATGGCTTATTTTGTTGAATTGATGCAGAAGATAAAAGCCCACCGGCCAGGCTTACATGTAAAAGCATTTACGGCTGTTGAACTTGATTATATGTTTCGCAAGGCAAAACTTACTGTAGCCGAAGGTATGAAACAACTGCATGAAGCCGGTTTGGATAGCTTGCCCGGCGGAGGCGCCGAAATTTTTCATCCCGATATTAGAAAACAGATATGTAACGACAAAGTTGATGCTGATGGCTGGTTGGCTATTCATGAAGCTGCCCACAATTTGGGATTGCATACTAATGCCACGATGCTTTATGGCCATATTGAAAAATTTGAACACCGTATTGATCACATGAGAAGATTAAGAGATCTCCAGGATAAAACCGGCGGCTTCAATACATTTATTCCTTTAAAATTCCGTAACGGCGATAATGCCATGAGTAATGTGCCAGAATCTGTTACCACAGAAGATATGCGCCTGTATGCCATTGCAAGGATATATTTGGATAATTTTGCTCACCTTAAAGCATACTGGCCAATGCTTGGCCGCCAAAATGCCCAACTAAGTTTAGCATTTGGTGTAAACGATATTGATGGCACCATTGATGACTCTACAAAAATTTACAGTATGGCCGGCAGCGAAGAACAAACACCTGCAATGAGTACCCAAGAGTTGGTTAATTTAATTAAACAAGTTAATCGTAAACCAATAGAGAGAGATACATTATACAATGTGGTAAAAGATTATAGCAATGTTGATTTTAAAATGTTAGACGCTACTCTAAATTGATTTGCTAACACAAATGATTTTATAAACATTTCTTTAGCTTATTTAAGTTTAATAAAAAAAGATCAACCTTTTTTTGGGGTCAATCTTTTATGAAATATAAGTTAAAGAAAATCTATCCTATTTTTTTGATATCAACTCATTAGCATTATACATTTCAGTTGCAGTTAGTATTTTTTTAGATATTGGCGATACTTTGGCATCACTGTTATAATATTCCAACGCTTTTACATTGTCTTTTAAAATTTCTTTCATAACAGCAGTTGAGTAAGCCATAATTGGACCGTTATTGCCGCTTTGTAAGAAATACTCTTCTACAGAATTGTTGCCATTGTAAAATTTTCTGCTATAAACATTGAGTTTACCAGATGCAATACGGCGGGCAAACCCTGGTAATGCATCAACAGCCACATAACTTTTTTTGGAGGTAGTAAGCGCTTTGTCAGAAACAGCATAATACCGGCCATCAAAATAGCTTTTTATTTCTTTTGCATTTATCTCCACTTTATTATCTGCCAGCAAATGTGGTGATACAAAAATTCCGGTAACCAGTTTTAAAACTGCATATTGTTGTATGCTGCCATCATTAAATTGAACATAACAGGTATTGTTGGTTACCTGAACGTTTGTTGTTTCGGTTTTGGAATTTTCTACGGTGTTTTTACCGGTAATACAGGAATTTAATAAGATTGTGGTACAGCAAATTGCTGTAATAAAGGGTACAGTTCGTTTCATTGGGTAGGGTTTTTTACATAAACGCCAATGCCACTGCTTTATTATAATAAAAGATAATTATTTATAAAAACAGCACCCATATATTAAAACACTAAAATAAATATTCCGTTTATTATTGCTGTACAAAAAGTACGATAACTAAAACTAATGCAACAAATAAAAGGGTAAGGCAACTCACAGCCAGGTAAGCAATGGTTTTCATAAGAGGTAATTTAAGGAATAAAAATTTACAAAAAATATACCATAATCATGTATTGTTAGTAACTTAATGATAAATCGTTTTTATACTAAGTATAATTACATTGAGAATATTATTAACTAATTTATATAAACTGTATCTTTTTAAAAAAATTGTACGCTTAAATAATTCAACTAATAAGATAATTAATTACATTGATAAAAAAATAAACTTATGACCAGAATGAGAATAGTATTACTTGCATTTTCTGTGGCTTTGATAGCCATTGTATCGTGCAAAACAGTTGGCCGCATTGCTGCAAAATATTGGCTCAACAGGGAGATAAAGGAATTTGTATCTAACTGCGAAGATAAAACCGGGTTTATTGTTGGTAAAGAAAATGCACATAAATATTGCGACTGTGCAGTTGATATTGTGGCCGAGCAATACCACAATTACCAGGATGCAAAACAATTATCAGTTTCGGCAATTGTAGAATTTATAAACAAATGCAAATAGTCTTTCAGCATTTTGTTTACAAAAAAAAATAATTGTAACTTATTTCTTTATTAATCATTAAAACAAACGACATGGCAATTGTAAAAGTTATAGAAGTGATAGCTTCTTCCACAAAAAGTATTGATGATGCAGTGCAAAATGCTGTAACAGAATGTGCAAAAACTGTACGTAATATAGATTCAGTTTATGTAAAAGACATCAAAGCCCACGTAAAGGATGATAAGGTCATTTCATTTGGTGTGATATGTAAAGTTTCCTTTAGGGTTGACTGATAAATTAAATTAATTCACAACGAAGCCTTTTACATTGTAAAAGGCTTCGTTAACTTTAAAAGCATTTGCAGGTTTAAATATTTTTAACTACTACATCAATTACCTGTTTCTTATCAGGACTCTCCCACCTGAACCTTACTATATATATATTGCCGTTTGATGTTTTTAACCGATAAGGTATCTTAAGAGTGTAATCCACATCATTATTTTCCATTGCTCCTTTAACCTGTTTTAAAAGCATATCGGTTATTTTTATTTCATTGAGGTTACTATCATACACCCAAAAATTTTCTTTACCCCCAAAAATACCCGTTATACTTGTGCCTTTTATATTTGAAATATTAACACTTGTATAAGCCATTTTAGGCGAAACTTTTATAGAAGTATCAACCATAACTTTCATATTTTTTGCTTGTAAACCGCAAATGGTTGCTTTGGCAGCATTGGTTGATTGAATATTTTTTATAACTTTTGAAACTTGTATTTGTTCACCCTGTTTTGCAAATGTTACGGGCATTTCCATTCTTAATTGATTTTTACCTTTCAAATCGTACAACCTTATTTTTACAAGCCCGTTAAAATTATTTTTTATGGCTATTGCCGAAACTATAAATTTAATGCCCAGATTAGTAATCTCTTTTACTGTAAAACCTGTTGCCTGTTTATTGGCCAGGATATTGGGTACAGCATAAAGTATTTCTCCTTTTGGCGATAAAACGGTTAATTCTGCACCTGCAAAAACAGCTCTTTTGCTATCAGTAATAAAACCTTGGGGTTGATGAACTAATAATTCAATTTCTTTATTTACAGGAATGCGGTTACTCAATAATTGTGCACCATCAATTTTTACAGCAATATCATCTTTAGTCGTAATGCCTTCACTAAAATACCTGAGTCCGGTTAAAGGCATAATACCGTTGTTTTGGGCAAATGTTACGGCCCCAATTAAAAAGATACAGGTAAAAATTAAAACTGCTTTTTTAAGTAATAAAAATATAGGATTCATTATATGAATGGTTATAACAATAAAGTAACTGGCGGTTTAACTGCCTTGCAGTAAGGGAACGAATTGGCTTGTATTTTATTATAAATGTTGAGGTAATTTTATTGATGAAGCGTTAAAATAATAGCAATAGATTGTTTAAATATTTATGTTACAAATATTTTACATAGTAACTGCTGCTATTCAATATTTCCTTTTTAAAACCCATTACTTTTATAAATTTTTCATGCTTTGGGTTATGCACCTGGGTGTAGATAATTTTTTTAATACCGTTTGCTTTTAAAAACCTCTGCCTTCATCAAAAAGAAAACGACCTACTTTAAAATCACGGTATTTGGGAATGGTATAATTTATGTGTACAAAAGCATTTCCTTCAACATCTATATTTGCCACAAAAATGTTTGCCACCACAATATCTCTCAATACAACAAATTTTATGGTATCATTATTATCAGTTAGTTTAAAATCAGGAAAATATGCTTTAATATCGGCATTATAAAAGCTAAGGAACTTTGGTATTAAAGCTGCATCTTTTTTAAACGGCACAAGGTCAAACTTTTCATTCCGGTTGTAAATCTTAAAAAGAAAATAAATATTGATAGCCAGCAATACGCTATTGGTTAATACAATTGGGTATGCATTAATGATTACACCGTACAAAACAAAAAACAGGCAACCAAGGCTGTTTATCCACCTGAATTTAATATCGGTGGTAACCCAAAGTGATACGGCAAGAAAAATAAAGGCCAGGTAACCCGGCAGTTGAACAAGAAATTGCTGCATAAAAAAAATTATAGCTGCAAGATAAACCTTTGCAAAAAATTATCTTGTTTTACAGCAGCAGATTTATCATTTTAAATACCAAAAATGTTACGGGTATTTAAAATGATAAATGTTTTTTAGTTTATTGAATAACTTTTAGGTAATAAATTCAGGTGGTCAAGTAAGCCAGAAATTACACCTTTATTTTCTTCTACATTTCGTATTTCCATTATTTGCTGGCCACGAAGTATAATCTCTACGGTACTAACGCAGAGGTTTAGTTTTTTACGTGTTGGTTTCAGCGATCTCCATCCTTTTAACAGCGGTGGAATTGTTTTAGAATGTGTGCCTGTAATCTTAACATCAGCCTTAAAAGATTCTCCATCAGTTGAAAGGTTCTCAATCTTAAATTTCACATCAGGCATTCCCTCTTTTATACGGCTAAAAAAATCTAAAAACTCTTTACCCGAAACCGTTTTTTTTAAAACTATTGTCGAAAAATTTCCTGTCAGGCATTCCTTAGCTACTTCAAGGTTTTCATTTTCTATGGCTTTAAAAAGATTTTGTATCACATCGTACTCCTGATAATTCATAACATTCATCATATATTTTGTATTTTAAAATAAAGAGATAAGGTATAACACCCCAATTACCTTAATTATACGAAAAAAAATCCGGTTTACCAAAAACAAAGCGGTATCTATGGTAGTGGTATTTTGTTGCCCATTATTTTTGTGAGTGTTCCTCGTAAGCTTTTATAAAATAAATTTTAAAACTAAGTAACTATTAATTTATAACATACCATAAAGAGTAACCTTTACTTGAAATAGTAATAACCTGCACAAATAATTGGTGAATAATAAAATGACAGTTTGAGCTTTATGAAAGAACTATTGGCCGACCAAGATGCTATGATTATTCATCTCGGGAAAGTATTATAAAATAGGCGATGAAGTAGCAATAGCTTATGGAACCAGCGATTATCTTACAACTTTAATGAAGCAACACGAAACCACAGTGTGGTTGTTACGTTTGCACTTGAAGTAACCCATTTAGTTTTATTATTTAATTATTAGCTTTCGGTTTTATAAAATATATCCTATCTGTAAGAAATTTCTTTGGCTAACAAACCTACTACATAATGTTAGGTAGGTATTTTTTTCTATTGGCAGATTATCTACAAATTTTTGTTTACTGTTTTTTTGAAATTATAAACACCGCCGGCACTGGGCGTTCACCAGATTTGCTGCTGGGTGTTATGGTTTCTTTTCCGTTTACAAGCATACAACTGCTACCACCACCATCTAAATTCAACGCCTCTACACAACCTGCATCAATTAATAATTTTGCCTGTTGCTTTAAAGTAGCCCCTTCTGCAATACCTGGAAACCTGCCTTGTATAACCATTATGATAAGATATCCATCAGCAGTGTAGCCCATACAGGTTCGTGGGTGTTTATCATTGATGGCTTTGCCGCCGAATTTTAATTCCTCTTCATTGGTTATTTTTATTTTACCATCCTGCACTAAAACGGGGCCTCCGCCAACTGCAGTTTCTTTTTTCCATAAAGCTGAATGGTTTTTATAAGATTTAAATGATAATGAATTTAAAGAATCCATAATTGCAGCCTGTGGCTTTTGTATGGCATACGGATATTTTGATGCTGAATCAGCAAACACCCAGGCAACATCTGCTTTTCTTTTTTTATCAATACCCAATACACTGCCAATGGGATGTTTATATTGAAGTGTATCTTTTCCTTTTAAGGCAATTGTATGAACATTATAAGATACAATGCTTCCATCTTTTATCACCATATTCAAATTCTGATTTTTATCAAAATTGAAAAAAGTACAATTAACAACTACTAAAGGCTTAGCATTTTTTTGGTAAAATTGTAAGGGTGTAATTCTTCTGCCCAGGGTTGTATCGGTTGTAAAATCTAGTTTTTTATTGCTGAGTTTTGCTTTTACATAAAAAGCGATAAATGGTTTTCCATCTAGCGAATCGGTGGTTTTAAAAACTTGCAATGAAGCAGGTAAAGGAGCATAATCGGCACTAACATTTATCCATCTAAGCTGGGCATACGAGTAAGCCGGTATAAAAAAACAAACAGCCGGAAATATACCGGCTGCAAAAAATATCTTACATAACTTATGATAATTCATTTTTGTAATTATTAATGAGTATAATCATGTAATTTAAACAAACTATAATTTTTTTTCTGATAGCCATTTTTCCCTGCCATAACCTGGTATCACATGTTTTTCGCTGTGGTAAGATGATCGTACCAATGGGCCGCTTTCTACATAATCTAAACCAAGTTGGTAACCAATTTCTCTAAATTCAGCAAATTCATCGGGGTGTACAAAACGGGCTACCGGTAAATGTTTTTTTGTAGGTTGTAAATATTGTCCAATAGTAACTACATCTACAAAGTTTGCCTTTAAATCTTTTATTGTTTGTATCACTTCTTCTTTTTTCTCGCCAAGGCCAAGCATGATACCGCTTTTGGTACGCATGCCGCCTTCTTTAAGAATGCGTAATGTTTCCATACTCTGCCAATATTTTGCTTGAATGCGTACCTGTCTTGTAAGTCGCTCGGTTGTTTCTATGTTGTGGCTTACCACTTCGGGTGCTGCATCTATTACTCGTTGAATATTTTCACGGTTAGCTTTAAAATCGGGTATCAGGGTTTCTAAAGTTGTAGTTGGATTTAATGCTTTTACAGCTTTAATTGTATTATACCAGATAATGCTACCGCCGTCTTTTAGCTCATCTCTGTCAACAGAAGTTATAACGGCATGTTTAACTTTCATTAAATTTATTGCTTCCGCTACACGCTGTGGTTCATCCCAGTCAACGGGTAAAGGTCTGCCGGTAGCTACATTACAAAAACCACAACTTCTTGTGCAAATATTGCCAAGTATCATAAAAGTAGCTGTGCCTTCGCCCCAACACTCGCCCATGTTTGGACAGTTTCCGCTTTCGCAAATGGTATGCAATTTATGTGTATCTACCAGGCTTCGTACATGGCGGTATTCTTCGCCAATGGGTAATTTCACTCTAAGCCAATTAGGTTTCTTTGGTTTCTGTTCTACTATGCCATCAATAATGGGTAATTCTGTCATGCTTAAAATTGTTGTTCTATAAATATTAGCTTATTTTCTTTTTCCAAATAATAGGGTGAAATAAGCGCCAAAGAAAAATTGATTTTCTTTGTTACTAATCATCTGTGGTATTTTTTTTGAATAAAATTCTGCAACTGCGCCCACTTCAATAGCTGCTACTAATTCATTAAACCTGCCGTAATCGAACCTTACGGCTGGTTTTACATAAAGTCCGGGAGTCATTTTTATATGGTTCCAGCCTTTACCTAAACCCGGCCCCGATGGATTGCGGCCAACAGGGTTGGCAAATATTGCACTATCAGGTGAATCGTAACGAATAAACCGGCGGCCATTATTATCATCTATTTCAAATTCGTAAGCACGCAATACGCCAAGTGTAATACCACCACCAAAATTAGCGGTAACGCTTACACCGTTTTTATTACTTTTATTACCCAGTAAATATTGTTTTTGTACACCCAGTTTTACCGGGTAAAAGAAATTTATTTTACCATAAATAAAAGGCGCCGCAGAAACAAAGGGGCTGTTTTGTTTTTCTTCTTTCTGGTGCTTACGTTCGGCAATCTCAAATTGAAAAAGTGTACTGCTCTTTACTGTTTTTGAATATCCCTTTTCAAACGAAATGCCATAGCCATCTGTTAGTAATTTTATGCCAAAAGCATAATGTTTACGATAAGCAATAACACCTTCTTCCTCTGCTTTTATCAATGCGTTTATTTTTGCCCGCTTTTCTTCTTTACGAACCTGCTTTTTTGATTTTCCAGTTTGCTGTGCATATCCCGAAAAACAAAATGCAACGGCCGCCACAATGATTAATGATCTTTTCATGTATATTTTTTACTAAAGTAAATTTAATGCAAAAATACTATCTGCTGTTTAAAGATGATACATTTGTAATAAGAACCGCTGCATACATCATTAATAACAAAAAAAATTAACAAATGACCGCTTCAATTATTTATACCGGTAACCTGCGTTGTAAATGTACCCACATCCAAAGTGGTACTATTATTGAAACTGATGCCCCCACAGATAACAGGGGTAAGGGAGAAAAGTTCAGCCCAACAGATACGCTTTGTGTGGCATTGGCTACCTGCATCGTAACTACCATGGGCATAAAAGCAATGGATATGGGTATTGAATTGGCAGGAACATCAATGGAAGTTACCAAGCACATGCTAAGCGAACCCAGGCGTGTAGGTAAAGTTGATGTAAAGCTTTCTTTTCCGAAGACTTTGCAACTGGAAGAAAAAGACAGGATTATTTTACAAAGAACAGGCGATAATTGCCCGGTTGCAAAAAGCCTGCATCCCAACCTGGAATTGAATATTGAATACCATTGGTAGCAATTACAATGTTGCTATATTTCGTTATGCATTTTATAACTTAAAAGTTAAGCCGATTGAATTAATTTATTGCCTATTGAACAATCGAGGCAACGTTTTTTATTGCAATATTCATTCTTTAATTGAATTAAAGCCTGAGAATCAAAAGCATTTTTGTTTTCCACCTGTACTGCCACAAAACCTTTGCAGATGCTGTTTTGTTCTGCTTTTATTTCCATCAGCCATTGCAGCGCTCTATCTTTATACTGCTCTTCGTTGTGATAATGGCCAAAAGCAAATAATACCGGAACCACAGTATTGATAAGGATATTATCAATCATCTGTTGTCCTAGTTTTTTCTTTTTATATTCTGATGGTTCATCAAGAATATAATGGTAATGCCAATAATCATTTGCAGTTACATTTAAAAGCGCTTTAATTTCTATTACTGATTTGCTTTCTTTGATTTTTGAAAACAGGTGCAAACTTTGATGAATCAGCATAGCTAACTGTGCAAGCCTAATTGAGGGAAAATTTAAAGGGCGCATTCTTAAAAATATCAATGAAGCCTCTACTTTTTTCAATTTGTATTTTTTTTGCAAAAAACTATATTCCTTTTGTAAAAGTTTTGGGTAATCTTCTTTAAAATCTTCTTGTAGCAAACCCGCTTGGCCTAATAACAAAGCCTCTATTTGATTTATTTGTCCTTTGTGTTTTGCCAGTATGTTTAAAGGTATTGATTGGGCAATTTTTTCAAAGGCAACACTATTTAGTTTTATACCAAAGTTCTTTGCTAATAACCACCAAAAGGCTTCTTCCCAGTGATTATTGGTTGCTTGCAGGTAATTAAAAATTGCCAAGGTTTTTGCTAGAAGTCGTTCTGCCAGTAAACGGTCTTTCCAGCTCTGCCAGGTAAGTGTGTTTATTTGATGAATACTTTTTTCGCAGGGGATAAAATTTTCGGTGTTCATCAGTACATCATACCTCTTTAATAAAAGTTTGGGCACTTTATCCTGTAAAACCAATGTTGCAAAGGGCAGGTTTAGTGTTGCATCATTTTCCCAAACCACATGCAGTATTACATTTTTATAGTTTATATCGCTGCTGTGTTTATGGTTTTTCCAGTCAGATGATTTAATGTGTATCTCAATGGAGCCAGCCCAAACGGTATTATCGGTTTTTATTTTTGCATTGGTAAAATCGGGGCCTTGATTGGTATTGAATGTTCCTGGCTTTATAATCTGCAACGGCTCTCCTTCTTCTGTAAATAAACCGGTAGGGTTAAAGTATTGAAATTGCCAGATATATTGTAGCAGGCGCTCCGTCATAAAAAACAATTTGCAATTGAGATGTAGTACAAATATGCAATTTATAACCCATATTAAACAATTTAGCCGTTTGGTAATTTTGTTATGTTAGAAAATGCCTGTACTACTTTGCTAACTGGTAATCCCATAACATTATAAAAATCGCCGTTAATTGATTTAATGCCAATCACACCAATCCATTCCTGTATGGCATAAGCGCCGGCTTTATCATACGGTTTGTAATTATCAATATAAAATTCTATCTGCTGCAATGTTAAAGGGTGAAAATGCACTTCGGTTGTTTCTGCAAAAGCTATTTCTTTGCTGCCATTTAAAATAACAACACCTGTTATTACATTATGTATATTTCCCGATAAAGCCGAAAGTATTTTAATAGCATCGGCCCTGTCTTTGGGTTTGCCAATGATGCTATTGTTTAAAACAACAATGGTGTCGGCAGCAAGAATATGTGTATCAGTTTTTGTACTTTGCTGTACAGCCAATGCTTTGTTACGGGCAATATGCAGGGCTATTTCACTGGCCGGCAAATGTGCAGGATAAGTTTCATCTGTTTCTTTAACAATGATGGTGAATGGCACGTTAGCCCACTCCAGTAACTGTTTTCGGCGGGGCGATTGAGAAGCTAAAATAATTTTCTGCATATAAAAATTAATCAGGAATAAATTTTAAAGAACAGCATGGATAATAAACCTGTTAACATAACCAGTTTTATTAGCGTGCTTAACAGGTGATAATCTTTTGGTACCTGGGCATTAAATAATTTTCTTAAGAGCCATAATAATGGCAAAACGATAAAGACCAGGCAATAAATCATGCTCCATATCCATCCTAATTGCAAAACATAAAATTGAACGATGCAGATGATACCAATTAAAACAACCAGCCACACTGCCACAAATACCTTACTGGCCGGAACTCCCCACACCAATGGTATTGTACGGCATCCATACCGGGCATCGCCATCCATATCTTCCATATCTTTTACCACTTCCCTGATGAGCGAAATAATGAATGCAAAACCTGCATATAAAAAACTTATCCTTAAAAAACGATACAATTGTGTATGCCATTCAATAGGATTGCATCCGCTACAACTTAAACTGCGGTAGTAACAAAAAAAACAAACTAATATAACCCAGGCAGTAAGTAATGATATCAAAATGTTACCAACCAGTATTTTCTTTTTTAAACTGATGCTGTATGCAAACAACAGCAAGGCACAGGCCATATTGGATAGCCCCATCCAAAATACAGGTGTAGTATAATCAATGTAAAAGCCAATGGCAATACCGGTTGCCGACAAAAATATATGAAATACAATAGCCCAACGCCGCTTTATTAGCTTATCAATTATTTTCTTTTGTGGTTTGTTTATCTCATCTATATTCAGGTCGAAATAATCATTGATGATATTGCCGGCAGCAGCAATTAATAAAGATGAAATTATAAGCAGGATAAAATGTGTTTGGGTAAAAGGGTTATAAATATTTTGATGACTGCTGTAAAAAGGAAGAATGAGGGAATAATAATAAAGCACCTGTGTTACCGCAATGATAACCAGGTTTTGCCAACGTATTAATCGTAAAAAAGCAATAATTTGTTTCATGAAATTAGTTAACGAAAATAAGCTTTGAAAACGTATTCGTACAAATTACTTAGCGGCTATTCCGGTTTCAACATCCCAGTGGTTGTTTAGCTTTAACACCTTTTCAATAACATCCCTGGCGCAACCATTGCCGCCGTTTATAGGAGAAATATAATGAGAGATTTGTTTTATTTCTGTAGCAGCATCTGCCGGGCAGCATGGTAATCCTGTTAACTGCATGGGTATATAATCGGGCATATCATCTCCCATAAAAAGTATTTCATCCCAAATTAAATGGTGTTGGGCAACATATTGAGTGAGTGTTGCTTTCTTATCATCAATTTTCACAAAACAATCTTTAACGCCAAGCCGGGCAAGCCTTTCCTTAACAGCTTCGGATGTTCCTCCAGAAATAATTACCACCCTGTATCTTTTTTTAACTGCCAGTTGTATGGCATATCCGTCTTTAATATTCATTCGCCTTGCCATTTGCCCGTCTTCCAAAATCAATAAACTGCCATCGGTAAGTACACCGTCAACATCAAATACAAATGTTTTTATGTATTTAAATTTTTCTAAAATATTCATACCTAATTTATATAACGGAAAACGTAGGTTTTATTTTTGGGAGTTTATTTTTGATTGTCTCTCCACTCATACACCCAACTGCTCTGTATCATTTCAAGATGCCCTTCATTGCTTTCTTCGGGTTTGCCAGCAAATCTTGGTATTTCTAAAACCCATTTATGAAGGTCGGTAAACCTGATGCGGTATATTTTTCCTTCACCAAATTCATCGCCAAAACGTTCATATAATTTCATGGCAATATCTTCGTAATCGCTCCAGTGAATAGGTGGTTCAAAAGTCATAAGTTGCTAATTTGATAATTCGCTAACCTGTTGATTAGTTTATTTATTTTGTTGTTATAATCTGTTTTTATAAAAATTGAAACCAAAATGTTGGAACATTAGTACATCAGCCTATTATTGGATGCGCTAATTTACATTTATTCTCCCAAAAACTGGGTTTGATCCGGCAAGGTAACTACAATATCGCCACTGCCTTCAAGCAATACACATTGGCAACCAAGCCTTGAATTTAAACGGGGGTTAACAGCCCTGTCAATGAAATCCTCTTCCTTATCAATAAGCTCTTCAATAAAATCTTCGCCCTGATCTACATAAACATGGCAGGTACTACAAGCACAAACGCCACCACAATTATGGTGAAGGTCAATATCATTCTTTAAGGCTGTTTCTAAAATTGAATCTCCGGCAGCAATATCTTTTAGGGTAATGGGTTCAAGACCTTTCTGTTCAAACTTAAATGTTACATTATACATAATAACTACAAATTTCGGATTGCAAACCTACTTTAAATTACTAATTAAGGAAAATATAAGTTAACTGCATTGTTTTTTGTGTTTGGAATATAGAAATCATTTATTATTTTTCAACTTCAATCTTCACCTTTGATAAGAATATTATGGCTTTAAAATCAATACTTGTTTACTGTGTTTGTTTTATTTCATTAATTTTTAATAATGCCTGCAATAACAGCAGCAATAAAAAAAATGATAAACCGCTTGCAGACAGCATAAAAAAAACTGAAAAAAAAGTAGAAGAGAAAAAAGAGGCGGAAACTAAATTTGAACGACCTCCCATAGTAAATATTATAGATACACTTTCTGTAAAAAGAACCGTTGCTTTTTGTACAGACAGTGCAGCAAATTTTGAAAGGATTGCCTTAAAACTTGAAAAAATTTATACTGGTAAACTAGCAGCATACATTAAAAAGAATAATTTAAAAGTTACCGGTAAACCAATGGCCTGGTATAAAAAACAAAAGGCTCCTTATTTTTTTGAAGCTGGTTTGCCTGTAAATAAAAAAGCTGCTAAGGCTGTTGCTGGTGTGCATATACGAGAAATGGCGGCTGGTAAAGTGGTGGTAGCACACTTTTATGGCCCCTTTGAATTATTGCCTGTTGGGTATGATGCTGTAAAGGAATACCTGAAAGATAATAAGAAGATAGCAGCGGGAAACCCGTATGAAATTTATGTAACCGACCCTATTGATAAAAACGGCAAACCGGTTGATCCTTACAAAATACAAACGGATATAGTTTTTCCTGTCAGGTAAAATGTTTAATGGTCTTTTAAAATACTATCTGTAAGTTTTAGATAAATATACCGCAATTTTTGATGATTGGTTAAAAGGCGAAGGTGCTTATCTAATGTAAATACATCGTTGCGTACTGCAGGCCCTGTTTGCATATCATTTGGTGATTGAGTTATGGTTCTGTTGGCAGTTTCAACAATAAGCGGTGTAAGCAGTTTAAAGTCAACATGCTCTTTTTGGCAAAATTCTTCAGCAAGCGCAAATAAATGATTGCTAAAATTACTCACCACCACAGCAGCAACATGTAATTTTAATCTTACTTCATCGGTTGCTTTTACTACTTTGGCAGATATGGAATTTGCCAGGTCTTCAATCATTTTTAATGTTTCGGGTGTATTGCCATCAATTAAAAATGGAATTTCATTGATATCTTTTAATTCGCTGCGAAGGCTTTGCAATGGATACAATACACCGTAATTACCTGATATATCTTTTAATACATCAAGCGGTACAGAGCCAGCCGTATGCACTATTAATTTTTTACCCAACTGCAATTTATTTTGTAGCCCATACAGTGCGCCATCGCTTATTGCTACAATATATATGTCTGCATCGTTATTGATTTTGCCATTCATATCGCCAAATGAACAGTTAAATTCATCGGCTAAAACTTTGGCATGATCAGCATGCCGGCTTATAACCTGCAATACTTTATGCTTATTTTTAACAAGAAGCCTACCCAAAACTGCAGCCACATTTCCCGATCCGATAATTACAACCTGCATATTCTTAATTTTGTATTATTATGAAACTTATACAAAGATTAGGAATAACATACATTCAAACAAAATTTAAATTACTCTCAGTTGTTTCAAAAAAACATACTGCAAAAAAAGCATTTAAAGTGTTTGGTACTCCAATTTTTAAATCGGTACAAAAAGGCCCTTTAAAGAATGCCGATAAAGTAGAATTGATTTTAAATAATAAAAAAATTATTGGTTATCGGTGGAACCATCCTCAACCCAAAAAAGCATTAATACTACATGGTTTTGGATCGGCGGCATACAAGTTTGAAGAATATGCCAACATAGTTGCAGAAAAAGGGTATGAAATACTTGCTTTTGATGCACCAGCGCATGGTAATAGCGAAGGAAACAGTACTAACGCCATTGAATATTGTGCCATGATTGAAAAAGTGATTAAAAAATTTGGGCCTGTAAATAGTTTTATAGCGCATTCATTTGGAGGTATATCCCTTAGCCTTGCTTTAGAAAAATTACCTCATGATGCAGACACAAAAGTTGTTTTTATAGCCCCGGCAACCGAAACTACATCGGCAGTTAACGGAGCTTTTAACATGTTAAAAATAAAAAACGAGCAAGTAAGGGCCGAGTTTGAAAAGATAGTTGTTGAAATAAGCGGAAAAAATACAGCCTGGTTTTCTATGCGCCGAGCCATGAACAACATCAGCGCTTCAGTTTTATGGATACATGATAAAAATGATGACATAACACCCTGGGCAGATGCTGAAAAAGTACAATCAGACAACCATTCCAATATAAGGTTCATCATTACAACAGGACTAGGCCACAGCAAAATTTATCACGATAAAATGGTAAAAGAACAAGTAAAAAAGTTTCTTTAATTGGGTTATATTAAAAAGCAGTTTTTTAAATTTTATTTGAAATTTTCAATTTTAAACTAATATTGCATTGCAGGTTTATGTGAAAAAATAGCACATTGCTACACGAAACGATGCTGTAAAAGTAAATATCACAACAGTGCCTAAACCTTTTACTATGGCTTGTTACAAAATAATATTGTAATATAATTATGGCGAAAAATTTGTTAATAGTAGAGTCTCCGGCAAAGGCTAAAACCATTGAAGCAATTCTTGGTAAAGACTTTGAAGTGAAGAGCTGCTTTGGTCATATACGAGACCTGGAGAAAAATGATATGGGCATAGATGTTGCCAATAATTTTAAGCCAGCATATATCATCTCGCCCGATAAAACAAAAGTGGTAAACGATTTAAAAAATCTTGCAAAAAAAGCAGAAACTGTTTGGCTGGCATCGGATGAGGACCGTGAAGGAGAAAGTATAAGCTGGCATTTAGCCGAAGTGTTGGGGCTAGATACTAAAACAACCAAGCGAATAGTTTTTCACGAAATAACCAAACCGGCCATATTAAAAGCGGTAGAAAACCCCCGAACCATTGATATGCACCTGGTAGATGCACAACAGGCACGCCGTGTTGTTGACCGCCTGGTGGGTTTTGAATTAAGTCCGGTGCTTTGGCGTAAAATTGGCATGAGTGGCGGACTTAGCGCTGGTCGTGTACAAAGTGTGGCCGTTAAATTGATTGTAGAGAAAGAAAGAGAGATAAATGCTTTTACACCGGTAAGTAGTTTTAAATTGGAAGCAACCTTAGCAGCAACCGATTTAAATAACAAAACAGTTTCTTTTAAAGCCGAGGGTGCAAAACAAAACAGCGAAGCCGATGCTGAAAAATTTTTACAAAGTTGTATTGGCGCAAATTATACGGTAAAGGATATACAAGTTAGGCCAGGAAAACGTACACCGGCGGCGCCTTTCACTACTTCTACTCTTCAGCAGGAAGCTAGCCGTAAGTTGGGATATGGGGTAAGCAAAACCATGTTACTGGCACAAAAATTATACGAAAGCGGCAAGATAACATATATGCGTACCGATAGTGTAAACCTAAGCGATACTGCAATGAACAGTATAAAAGATGAAATAGGAAAAAATTTTGGCGACAAATATTTAAAAGTACGCAGGTATAAAAATAAAAGCGAAAGCGCACAGGAAGCACATGAAGCCATCAGGCCTACTTATATGGAAGTAAAGAATGTGGGCGACAAAGATTTGCAAAGATTATACGAATTAATTTGGAAGCGTACCATTGCATCGCAAATGGCCGATGCAGAGTTGGAGAATACCACAGCAAAAATTGATATCAGCACAAACGGACAACAACTTACAGCCAACGGGCAGGTCATTACATTCGACGGATTTTTAAAAGTATATTTTGAAAGTACCGATGATGATGATTTAGAAGAAAACGACGATAGCCGTCTTCCAAATTTAACTGTTGGTCAGCAACTTGCTTTTGAACGGATGACAGCTACAGAAAAATATACCAAACACAGCGCCCGTTACACAGAAGCCTCATTGGTAAAAAAACTGGAAGAGCTTGGCATTGGACGTCCGAGTACCTACGCTCCTACCATATCTACAATTATAAAACGTAATTATGTAGAAAAAAAAGATAAAGAACCTGTAAAAAGAGATTTCCGTATTTTAAGATTGCAAAACGATGAGATAAAAAGAATAACTGAACAGGAAAATACCGGCGCCGAAAAATCAAAATTGTTTCCTACCGATTTAGGTTTGGTGGTTACCGATTTTTTAAATGAACATTTTACTAAAGTGATGGAATACTCCTTCACTGCATCTATTGAAAAAGAGTTTGACGAAATTGCCGAAGGCAAGATGAAATGGAATAATATGGTGAAAGATTTTTACACTCCATTTCATGAAGGGGTAGAGCATACATTAGTAAATGCAGAACGTGCCGTAGGCGAACGTAACCTGGGTACCGACCCTGTAAGTGGTAAACCAATCTTTGCCAGAATGGGCCGGTATGGCCCTATGGTGCAAATAGGTAGCAGCGATGATGAAGAGAAACCAAGGTATGCTAAATTAAAGCCATCGCAAAGTATTGAAACCATCAGCCTGGAAGAATCATTAGAGCTTTTCAAATTGGGAGAACCTATCGGTGAATTTGAAGGTCAGGAAATATCTGTAAACATAGGCCGGTTTGGCCCTTATGTAAAATTTGGCGACCAGTTTATTTCCATCCCCCGTGGCGAAGAACCGGGCAATGTAACCCTTAATCGTGCCATTGAACTAATACAGGCAAAACGAATAGAAGATGCACCAGTAGCACATTACGACAATAAACCTGTAACAAAAGGTAAGGGCAGGTTTGGTCCTTTTATTAAATGGAACGATATGTTCATCAACGTGCCTGTACGGTACGATTTTGAAAATTTAACTCAAGATGCTATTAATGAATTGATAGAAGCAAAACTGAAAAAAGAAGCTAATCGCTTCATACAACAATGGCCCGATGAAAAACTATCGCTGCAAAATGGCCGCTGGGGTCCCGAAGCTGTTTATGGTAAAAAACGATTGCGACTTCCCAAAGGAAAATATAACACCGAAACACTTGCAACCATAAGTCTTGATGAAGTAAAAGAATTAATACTGGCACAAGACCCCAAAGCCTTTGATAAAAAAGCGCCAGCAAAAAAGAAAGCAGCAAAGAAAAAGTAATTTCTATTTGAACTTGTTTTTAAAAAGTTAACGGGAGTATTACTGCAAAAAAATGTTTTGATTTTTTGAACTCCTGTTCTTCAAAACTCCTTTTTGCTTTTATTTATACAAATTAAAGGCTAGTAGAAAGTTTGCAACGGTAAATTCCAACATCTTGTATTTAATTTTATCTTTATCAAATGCCAGTAAACAGCTTTGAAATTTCTTTATTAGTAACGCAGCATGATTTAGATGATTTACAGCATGTGAACAATGTAGTGTACCTGCAATGGGTACAAGATGCTGCCTTAGCACATTGGCGTGCAAATGCATCTAAAATGTTACAGGATGAATATAATTGGGTAGTACTAAGGCACGAAATAGATTATAAAAGTCCCGCAGTGATTGCTGATGAGCTGGTTTTAAAAACCTGGGTTTATAATTACAATGCCGCAAGGTCAATACGCATTGTTCAAATATCCCGTAAAAGCGATAATAAATTACTTGCCGAAGCTAAAACAACCTGGTGTTTATTATTTGCTGCCAATAATAAACCTGTAAGAATTGGCGAAAATATAAAATTGCTATTTGCTCCGGAAATAATGTAACTGCTTAATTATTGTACATATACTTATCTTAATTTGCTTTAAGATCAATAACTATGTTGTTTCTATCTTAAAAATATTAGGTACAACTGTATTGTTTTTCAGGCTTTAATCCTTTGGTTTTAATTAATTTTACAATCATTGTTTATCTTTTATTTATTTTATAATGCACTTTCATCAAAAAAAATATTTAGTATCAAAATTCTTCTTGTTGTTAATATTGATTATTCCCAATAGCAGCAAGGTTCTTGCTCAGGAAAAAGCGCCAATATCAAATAAAATAACAGCAATCGAAAAAATAAATCCATCTACGGTACAACTGCTGTTTACAGATGGGCATCGTCTTACAATAGATTTTTATGGAGAAAATATTTTTCGTGTTTTTGAAGATACTTCTGAGGGCATCGTCCGTAACCCCGAAGCAATACCTCCTGCAAATATTTTAGTTGAAAACCCAAGAAAGGACGTTAATAATATTACGATACAAAATGCAGTAAATGTGGTTTCAGTGGCTACTGCTAAAATATCTATTGAAATAGATAAGAACACATCTTTGTTTAAAGTAATTAATAAAAAAACAAAAAAAACTGTACTGGAAACTATAAAACCTGTTGATTTTAAAGATGGAAAAGTTACAGTTGTTTTAAAAGAAAATACAGAGGAATATTTTTATGGTGGAGGTGTACAAAATGGACGCTTCTCTCATAAAGGAAAAAGTATTGCTATTGTAAATGAAAATAGCTGGACAGATGGCGGCGTGGCTTCTCCAGCGCCTTTTTATTGGTCAACAAATGGGTATGGAATGATGTGGCACAGTTTTAAACCCGGTAAATATGATTTTGGCGCAACACAAAATGGAGAAGTAGTTCTAACTCACAAAACCAATTACCTGGATGTTTTTTTTATGATTGACGATGGCGCAATAAACCTGTTAAATGATTATTATCAGTTAACAGGCAACCCGGTTTTGTTGCCCAAATTTGCTTTTTATGAAGGACATTTAAATGCATATAACCGGGACTATTGGAAAGAAGATTCATCGGGAATTCTTTTTGAAGACGGCAAACGATATAAAGAGAGCCAGAAAAATAATGGCGGCATCAAGGAATCGCTGAATGGAGAAAAAAACAATTATCAGTTTTCGGCTCGTGAGGTTATAGACAGATATCGAAAGAACGATATGCCCCTGGGATGGATATTACCCAATGACGGCTATGGTGCAGGATATGGACAAACAAGTACGCTAGACAGTAATATTGCCAATTTAAAATCATTTGGTGATTATGCACGAAAACATGGAGTGCAAATTGGTTTATGGACACAATCGGATTTACATCCTAAACAAGGAATAAGTGCATTGTTGCAAAGAGACATTGTGAAAGAAGTAAGAGATGCCGGTGTACGTGTATTAAAAACAGATGTAGCATGGGTTGGTGATGGTTATTCGTTTGGGTTACATGGTGTAGCAGATGTTGCACACATTGTGCCTTATTATGGAAAAGATGCCAGGCCTTTTTTTATTACTGTTGACGGTTGGGCGGGCACACAACATTATTCAACAGTATGGAGCGGAGACCAAACTGGCGGCAATTGGGAATATATCCGTTTTCATATCCCCACTTTTATTGGTGCAGGTTTATCAGGTATGTCAAATATTACATCGGATATGGATGGAATTTTTGGTGGCCAAAACCCTATTGTAAATGCAAGGGAGTTTGAATGGAAAACTTTTACTCCCATGCAATTGAATATGGATGGCTGGGGAACAAATCCAAAATATCCACAGGCATTGGGCGAACCGGCAACTTCTATCAATCGTACTTACCTAAAATTAAAATCAGCGCTTCTCCCCTACAGTTATAGCATAGCAAAAGAAGCTGTTACAGGTTTGCCAATGATAAGAGCAATGTTTTTAGAAGAATCCAATACATATACTTTAGGTAAAAACACTGAATACCAGTTTATGTATGGTCCTTATTTTTTAATTGCACCCATCTACCAATCTACCGAAATGCAAAAGGAAGGGAATGACATTCGTAACAATATTTATTTGCCCAAAGGTGAATGGGTAGATTATTTTTCTGGAGAGGAATATGCCGGTAACTGTATTTTGAACAGTTTTGAAGCACCATTATGGAAATTACCTGTGTTTATAAAAAAGGGCGCCATCATTCCTATGAATAAATCCAATAATAATGTAGATGAAATTGATAATACAATTCGTATGTATGAAGTTTACCCGTTTGGTAAATCATCGTTTATACAATACGATGATGATGGAACAACTGAAGCATATAAAAATAGAGAAGCTGTTACAACCCTTATAGAATCAGTTTTAAACAATGACATTGCAACTATTAAAGTACATGCCGGCAAAGGTGATTTTAATGGTTTTGTAAAACAAAAATCAACTGTATTTAAAATAAATGTTACAGCTAAACCCAAAACTGTAACAGCAGTAATTGGTAAAAAGAAACAACTGATTATAGAAGCTAAATCGCTGAAAGCATTTAATGAAAACAATAATGTTTATTATTATAACCCGGCGCCAGGATTAAATGAATTTGCAACAACTGGTAGCGAATTTGCTAAAGTAAAAATGATAAAGAACCCACAGGTTTGGGTAAAAATAGCCTCAACAGATATTTCCGTAAACGATGTAGCCGTTGAAATTAAAGGTTTTGTTTTTAAACCGGTAGATAAACTAAAACAACATTCTGGAAGTTTACCCACAGTATCAAATTTAAAAATAGCCGATAGTAATAAAACAGCATATTCGCTAACGCTTACATGGAATGCAGTTTCCAATGCTGACTATTATGAAATTGATTTTAAGAATATGATTTATACTACAATTAGAGATACACATTTTTTATTTGAAAATCTTCAACCAGAAACCGATTACCAATTTAACATTAGAGCTGTAAACAAAAATGGTTATTCTAATTGGGTAACCATTATGAGTAAAACGGCCATTAACCCTTTAGAATTTGCTTTACATGATATTACTGTTCAATCATCGGTTGCAGATGAAGAAGAAAATGAGATAACAAAATTGTTTGATTTTGATGATAAAAATACCTGGCATACAAAATACGGACAAAAAGCTGTTCCCTTTAATATGGTAATTGATTTAAAAACGATTAATCAATTAAGTAAGTTTCAATATTTGCCACGAATGAACGGAAGAAATGGCATTTTAACCAAGGGTACTATTGAATATAGTATAGATAAAAATAAATGGATAACAGCGGGCTCTTTTGTTTGGAAAAGAGACAATACAACAAAAACTTTTGAATTTACTGATCTGCCTACAGCTCGTTTTATAAAAATATCAGTAACAGAAGCTGTTGGAGATTATGGCTCTGGTAACGAACTGTATGTATTTAAAGTGCCCGGTACAACTGGTTATTTGCCAGGCGATATCAATAATGATCACAAGATTGATAACAATGATCTTACATCTTACATGAATTACACCGGATTAAAGAAAGCTGATGCAGATTTTGAAGGTTATATAAGTAAAGGAGATATTAATAAAAATAATTTGATTGATGCTTTTGATATTTCAAATGCAGCCATACAACTTGAAGATACAAAAGTAACCGAAGACAGCTCTGCAAAACTATCTGGCTCCATTCAATTATTTACAGCAAAACAAAACTATAAAAAAGGAGAATCCATTGAAGTGATAGTTAAAGGTATAAATTTATCAAACGTTAATGCATTGAGTTTTGCATTACCTTATAATCAACTGGAATATGAATATGCAGGACTGCAATTGATTAACACAGGTGTTATGGAAAATTTCACCAACGACCGGTTACATACCGATGGAAGTAAAGTGCTTTATCCCACATTTGTTAATGTTGGTAATAAACCAACTTTAAATGGAACAGAAACACTATTTACAATAAAACTTAAAGCCAAACAAAACCTAACTTTTAATTTAAAACCTATTATGGGTATTTTGGCAGATAAGCATTTAAAGTATCTTGATTTTTGAGTTTTTAAAATTGGCTCATGTTTTTAAAACAAATTATTTTAACCTTAGGCGAATGATAATTTTAAAAATATAAGCAAGTGCATTAAAAGATAAACAACTTTTTTAGTTCATCGTAATTTTAAATTCTTTTGGATGAACGGCGCCTAAAAGATTGCTAACAAAATAATCCCAGCGCTTACGCATCATATAATAACTATCGGCGCCATAACCATGCCTTGCATTAGGAAAAATAATCAGGTCAAAATCTTTATTGGCTTTTTCAAGCGCCTGCACAACCAGGTAAGTGTTGTAAGGAGGAACATTGTCGTCTAATCCGCCATGAGCAAGTAATAATTTGCCTTTTAAACCCGCTGCAAAATTTTCATTGGCCTGGTCTTCATAATTACTTTTTCCATTGGCATCTTTTGTTAGTAAGCCAATATATCTTTCGCCCCAGTCATCTTCATAATTCCTGTTATCATGGTTACCCGATTCGGAAATTCCAACTTTATAAAAATCGGGATATCTAAACATCGCTGCTGCTGTTGCAAAACCTCCGCCTGAATGCCCCCAAATGCCAACCCTGTCTAAATCCATATAAGAATATTTTGCAGCTAATTGTTTTAAACCCGATATCTGGTCTTGCAATGTATTATCAGCCATATTGCCATAACATACATCATGAAAAGATTTTGAACGACCGGGATTACAAGTGCCATCAATAACAACAACAATAAAACCAAGTTCTGCCAAAGCCTGGTGATCGCCTCGGGCAGCAGAAAATGAGCGACTACCAACACCTCCACCCTGTGGCCCGGGATAAATGTAATTTACAATCGGGTATTTTTTTGATTTATCAAGATTGGTAGGTGTAAACATCAATCCATATAAATCCCATCTTCCATCACGAGATTTTACAGTGATAGGTGTTGACGGTTTCCAGCCGGTAGCCGTTAACCTGCTTATGTCTGTTTTTTCTAAAGTGCTGATGAGTTTGCCTTTCATATCACGAAGAACGGATACAGTAGGTACATCAGGCGTTGAAAAATTATCAACAAAATATTTTCCATCGGGCGATAATGAAATATTGTGATTGGCAACTTCTGGTGTTAGCAGTTGCATGTTTTTTCCAGTAAAATCAATGCGATAAAAATGGCCAAAATAAGGATCGCTGCCAGCCTCACCGCCATTGGCCATAAAATACATTACCCGGTTTTTTTCATCAATCTTTAATAAACGAGTTACCACAAAATTTCCTTTAGTAACCTGGTTTTTCAATTGCCCGGTTGTAGCATTATATAAATAAAGATGTCCCCAATCGTCACGCTCGCTGTACCAAATAATTTCATTGCTGTTTTGTAAATAATGAAAATTAATGGCGCCCTGGCCACTTTCGTATTGTGTGGCTACTTTTTCTTCAAAAATTTCTTTTACATCGCCGGTTTTGGCATCAGCAATACGTACTTTTTCAATTTTATGATCACGTGATGTTGATATAAATGCAAGTTTAGTTCCATCGGCGCTCCATTCATTATCATCATAAGTACCGCTAGATGAAATATCATCACTTAAGGTTCCCCGGTGTTCATCGGCAGGAATTTTTAAACGAACGACTTTTGGATTGTCCACATCAATAATTACACGTTCTATCTTCACAATTTCTTTATCGCCCGGCAATGGATATTTCCAGGATTCTAAAGTTGGCGCCCCAATATTTGTTGTTACCAGGTACATATCTTTTACATGACGCTGGTCTTGTTGAAACGTTGCAATCTTTTTCGAATCTGGCGACCAAAGTAAAATAGGGCGTTCACTATGTGTCCAACCGGCATTATCGGTGGCATATCCATAATCTTTTACTCCATCTGTAGTAAGCTGCGTTTCTTTTTTTGTATCTACATCTTTCACCCATAAATTCCAGTCTTTAATAAAAGCGGCCTTTTTGCCATCAGGCGATATGAGTTCAGTTGATCCGCCTCCTCTTCTGCTTCTCATACCTCTTCCAGGCTTAGCTTCTGGTACAAGTGTTTTAATATCGGCTGATTGTTTTTTTTCACCAGTAGCAGAGTTCACTAATACATAATTAGTTTTGCCCGCCACAATTGTTTGAAACCAAAAATTTCCATCATCAAGCCAATTGGGATATACATCTCCACCATCTATCAATTTAAAAGTGTTAAACCCTAAAAATTTGGTTGCATGTTCATAATCGGCAGTAGTTAAAATTTTCTTATCTGGTTGTGCAAAAGCAGTAAAGAAATACAAGCATATTATTGCAGTACTTATGATATTTTTTTTCATAATAGTTGATTTTTTAAAAACAGGTTTTAAATTTAGCGAAACTATTTTAATTATTAAACAAGTATTACATCAGCGGTTTCAATTTGAATTGCAATGTTAAGCTTGTAACTTTAACATCAAATTACGTACGATGGTATTTGATATATTTGAAAACAAACCAATATTGAAAGATACTTATGGATTGGTTGTTTGTGGAGGTGCCAGCAGCCGAATGGGTATGGATAAAGGCCTAATTCAATATTATACAAAACCACAACGGTATCGTATTTATGATATGCTAAAACCTTTGTGCAAAGAGGTACTTATATCTTGTAATAAGCACCAGGTTGCTAAGTTAAAACCCAATATCCCTTACTTAGTTGATATGCCCGAATATGAACGTATTGGTCCAATGGCTGCATTACTCAGCGCTTTTACTAAGTTTTCAAAAAAAAATATACTTTTTATAGGATGCGATTATCCGTATTTAAAAAAAAATGACATTTTAGAATTTAGTAAAGTTTGTAAAACAGATGAACCGGCAGCATTTTGCAATGCAAAGAATAATATGTATGAACCAATGCTGGCCTGGTACCCACATAGCTGTGCTGACTTGCTTATGGAAAAATATGAAGCCAAGCAATATTCGTTAAGAATTTTTTTACAACAATGCAATGCCTATAAATTTTTCCCGGAAAATAAACAAAGCATCATCAGCATTGATACATACAGGGATTATATGAAAGCATATAAAACCATAAACGGATAAATGCATTGATTTCTTTTAGTAATTTTAAAAGATGAAAGGCAAACAATCGGTACAAATCAATATTCAAAAAATAACTGATAGCAAATTATCCGAAATGGATGATATGGTTGTTGTAGAAGAACCGCTGGAAATTAGTCTTGAATACAGCAGCAGCAATGGCCGCATTAAAAAGAACATAGCCATAACCATGCGCACGCCAGGCAATGATGAAGAACTGGCTGCCGGTTTTTTATTTACCGAAGGAATAATAAAAAGTAACAAGGATATTAAGGCGATAAGAAAAACCGCCATTGATGAAAACAGTTTACTGGTAACACTTGAAGAAGGGACGATGCCCAACCTGGCAAATGCTGCAAGGAATTTTTACAGTACTTCTAGTTGTGGTATTTGTGGCAAAACAAGTATTGAAGCCATTCAAACGATATCGGCATTTAAAACAGTAAACAATAACTTTTGTGTTACAGCAGCTATAATTTACAATTTACCCTTGTTGCTACAAAAACAACAGAACATTTTTGAAGATACCGGAGGCATACATGCAGCAGCATTATTTGATACGGATGGTAAATTTTTATTGTTGAAAGAAGATGTTGGCAGGCATAATGCACTGGATAAAGTAATTGGAACTTGTTTATTAAAAAATAAGCTGCCAATGCAAAACAACATCTTATTTTTAAGTGGCAGGGCCGGATTTGAATTAATACAAAAAGCTGCGATGGCCGGAATAAGCATGGTTGTTGCTATTGGTGCTCCATCAAGCCTTGCGGTAGAACTGGCACAGGAAAACAACATTACATTGATTGGCTTTTTAAGAAAACAACGATTTAATATTTATGCAGGTAAACAAAGGATTTGTTTATGAAGATTTTCCGCAAAATAAAACAACTAATTTTTAATAATGCTGAAAACCATCAGCATATAAAATATTAATTTGAAATTACGTATAAAGGCAAATTCAATAAGAATAAGACTAACAAAAACCGAAGTAAGTAAACTTGCAACAGCAGGTTATGTGCAGGAAGAAACTATTTTTCCGGGCAAAACATTTATTTATGCTTTAAAAACAATGAATAATGTAACCACATTAACAGCCACATTTACAGATAACCAAATTACAATGCTTGTTCCCCAGTTATTTGCTACAACCTGGCCACAAAATGAAATAGTTGGCATTGATGCAGAAATGATAGTAAATGAAAACAAAAAATTGTATCTTTTACTCGAAAAAGATTTTGTTTGTTTGGATGATAGCCATGAAGACCAAAGTGATAATTATGACAATCCAATAAAGCGCAGGTAGAATGACAGAAGAGAAAAAAGATATACCAGCCGCCGAAAATCCAGAAACATTTACCGGGCTAAAACTGGGGCCGCCATTGAAAGTGGCTGCAGGCATACCTGCTGTGGTACAAAGTTTTAAACATGTATTTGGCGAAGCTGGGATATTAAGAGGTTTAAAAGCATTGAACAAACTAAATAAAAAAGATGGATTTGATTGTCCAAGTTGTGCCTGGCCCGACCCCGATGATGAACGAAGTGCCATTGCAGAGTATTGCGAAAACGGCGCCAAAGCAGTTGCTGATGAAGCCACTGCAAAAGCAATAGGTGCTTCATTCTTTGCAGCAAATTCTGTAAGAGATCTTGCTTTATTAAATGATTATGATATTGGTAAAAAAGGGCGCATTACTGATCCCATGTATTTACCACAAGGAGCCACACATTATCAGCCTATCAGTTGGATGTCGGCGTTTTCAAAAATTGCAAAATCTTTAAACAGCCTTTCATCACCCGATGAAGCAGTGTTTTATACTTCAGGAAGAACCAGTAATGAAGCAGCATTTTTATACCAGCTTTTTGTTAGAGAATTTGGTACTAACAACTTACCCGACTGCAGCAATATGTGCCACGAGAGCAGTGGTGTGGCATTGGGCGAATCGCTGGGTATTGGTAAAGGTTCGGTAAAACTGGAAGATTTTTATGAAGCAGAAGTAATCATCATCTTAGGACAAAATCCGGGTACCAACCATCCCCGTATGTTAACTGCTTTACAAAAAGCAAAAAAAAACGGAGCCGTTATTATTTCTATCAACCCCTTGCCCGAAACGGGTTTGATGGGTTTTAATAATCCTCAAAAACTAAAAGGTGTTTTAGGAATTGACAGTGCATTAACCGATCTTTTTTTACCAGTAAAGATAAATGGCGATATGCCTTTATTACAAGCCATTGAAATTTTAATGTTGGATGAAGAAGAAAAAACAGCAGGTAAAGTATTTGATAAACATTTTATTGAAAACAATACAGAAGGATTTAATGATTTTTGCAACCACTTGCGATTATTAGATATAAAAAAGTTGGCTGATGCATCAGGTATAGATATGGCAGATATACAACAGGCAGCGGATATTTTAAAAACCAAGAAAAAGATAATAGCCTGCTGGGCAATGGGGCTAACACAACATAAAAATGCTGTTGATACCATCAAAGAAATTGTAAACCTGCTCTTACTGAAAGGAAGTATTGGTAAACCCGGCGCTGGCACCTGCCCGGTACGTGGTCACAGCAATGTACAGGGCGACCGTACTGTAGGTATTTTTGAAAAACCTTCCCCCACCCTTTTACAAGCTTTAAAAAAGCATTTTAATTTTAATCCACCTCAAAAACACGGGTACGATGTGGTGGAAAGTATTAAAGCCATGTATGAAGAAAAGGTAAAAATATTTATTGCAATGGGTGGAAATTTTTTATCAGCAACTCCCGATACTGAGTTTACAGCCAACGCTTTACGTAAATGTAAATTAACAGTACATATAAGTACAAAATTAAATCGCAGTCATTTGGTACATGGCCGTGAAGCATTGATTTTACCCTGCCTTGGCCGCAGCGATAAAGATGTTTTAAATGGACAGGAACAATTTGTTTCCTGCGAAAATTCTATGGGTGTGGTTCAGCAATCAAAAGGAATATTAAACCCGGTTTCAAAAAATTTACTAAGCGAACCGTCCATTGTTTGTCATCTTGCTAAAGTAACATTGGCTGATAGTAGTAATATTGATTGGGATAAATATTTGTTGCACTATGATTATATTAGGAACGATATAGAAAAAACGATTCCTGGTTTTGAAAATTATAATGAAAGAGTGAGGAAACCCGGTGGCTTTTATTTACCCAATTGTAATAGAGATGGAAATTTTAATACCGAAACAAAGAAAGCTCAATTTAATATTGCAAATTTTTCCGCTACAAAATTAGGCAGCGATGAATTGTTGATGATGACTATACGAAGCCATGACCAGTTTAATACAACCATTTATGGGCTTGATGACCGGTATCGTGGAATTTTTAATGAACGTAGGGTAGTATTAATGAACCAGGCAGATATGAATAAACGACATTTAAAACAAAACGATATTGTTGACCTAATAAATGAAGAAGATGGCAGGCAAAGGATTGCTTATAAATTTATTGTAGTTACTTATGCAATACCAGCAGGTTGTACAGCAACATATTTTCCCGAAGCTAACGTTTTGGTACCTATAAATAGTGTGGCTCAAAAAAGTAATACGCCGGTATCAAAATCGGTGGTTATAAAAATAAGAAAACACTAAAAACTACAGCATAACCAATTTTATACACGGTTATAATCTGCTTTCCAGTTTTTTATTTCCATCTTAATTTGTTTTTGGCTCAGGTTTTCTTCTGCAGCTTTTTTTGCCAAAGCAATAAATTCATCATCGCTGGCAAACCGTAAGCCTATTATTTGGCGCATTTTTAAACGACTGTCCAAAGGTTTGCCTGTTGCAATAAAATGGCGCAGGTTCTCTTCAGAGCGAATGGCCCTGTCTTGAGCTTTTAAAGCGAAAGACCTTGCAAACCATAATGCCAACAGTACCGCTACCGTTAATGATAACATGGCAGCAGCCTGCACCCTGCCACTTTCATCTATTAATGCTTTGATAAAATTTTTTGTAGTAATTACCAGCGAAAAAGTAATGGCTAAATAGGCAACATAGTGGTACAAGGGTATTAATCGGCCATGGTTTTTAAAATTTTGCTCAGGCATAAGATTTAGTTTTGGGTGAATTCCGAAGTTACTTCATTATATCAAGCAGTTTCCACATTTTTTCACGTACAGCAGTTGCGCTGCCATTATAGTTATTGATGATAAAACAAAACGTATATGCATTGCCTGCCTTTGATTGTATATAACCTGTGTAACTTCTTACACCATCAATATAGCCCGATTTCATTTTAATACCATTTTGCAATGGCAGCGCATGATAAAAAGATGAAAACCAGTTTTGTTTTTTGGCATATTGCATAACAGTTACCAATGCTTTTGTTGTTACTCTGTTTGCAGGCGAAAGCCCACTGCCGTCTTTCATATTTAAAGCCGATTTTTCAATCCCGTTTTTACTCCAGAAGTTCTTAATGATATTGATGCCCGTATCTGATGCGCCAAAACCTGTTTTTTCATAGGAAATAGTTTTCACAAATGCCTCTCCATACATGTTTATACTTTTTTGAAGAAACCAGTAATTGATACTATCCAGTGGTGGAGAAGTTATGCTTCCAAAAGTTTTTGAAGCAACAGGTAATTTTTCCTTATTAATATAAAATTGAATACTGTTTTTTATCCCGCCTGAAATACTGATATTGTTTTTCTTAAAAAGCTCTTGCAGGAAATATAAAAATGAATTTCCTGCATTTGGCATGGCGCCAGAAATCTTAAATGAACTATTTCCTGCAGGTATGGTTCCCCGTAAGTAACCAATTGAACCATCTTCGGGCAAATAAATAATTGAATTATCGCCACTGCCGGCTTTACCTGTTTTTAGTTCATTTATCAGCACCCATGCCTGTAGCTCAGGTTCCGATCTTAAAATTTCTACCGGTTCTCCAACATTTTTTCCAGGGTTTAAAAAAAGGTCGTATTGGTTTTCGTGCCAGTTTAATGCACGGGCACCAGCGCCATAATAATTTCCAATATCTTCCCAGGGCCAGCCACCCGGTGTAGCCTGGGTTTCCCATTTCGATTCATCCAGTATAATATCACCGGAAATAACAGAAATTTTATTTTGTTTTAACAAGGATAAAAACCAGGCGCCCAATACATTTTCTTTTGTTTCCTCCCATCTCCAGCTTCCCAGTGTAGGGTCTCCCAATGCGGTAATAAAAAGGTTTCCCTGTAAAGTATCATTTATAACTTCTCCATTATACCCTATTGATGTTTTATACTTGTAATTTTTTCCCAGTAATTCAAAAGAAGCAGCGCTGGTAACCACTTTTAAGCAACTGGCAGTAGCCAAACCAAGTTCCGAATTCTTATCATAAACAGTTTTACCGGTTTTATCATCAACCACAAACAGGCTTATACTTGCATGTTTAAATTGTTCATCGGCTTCCATTTTTTTCATTGCATCATCTAATTTAACATCAATTTTTTGTGCAAAGGAAATACTGCTTATGAAACAGTAAGCTAAAAACAAAATATATCTCATCATCAAAATAATTTAATATTCAAAACTAAAAGAATTAATTTTGAAATATCTACTTTCATTCTCATATTCATGTAATAGATAATTACTAAACAATAAACATTTAGCGTTACCATTTCTTCATGCAGCAGATACAAGCTTCCATCATAACTATTGGCGATGAACTTTTAATAGGGCAGGTTATTGATACCAACAGTGCCTGGATGGCACAAGAACTTAATAAAGATGGTATTCGTGTAGTTAGGCGTGTAGCAGTTGGCGATGTATGGAACGAATTGTGGACAGCATTGGACGAAGAACAAAAACATGCAGAAATCATTTTAATTACCGGCGGACTTGGCCCCACTGCCGATGATATTACCAAACATCTGCTTTGCAAATATTTTAATGGAAACATGGTCGTTCATGAGGCATCGAGGCAGAGGGTGATTAAAATGTTCACCCGATTAAAACGGCCATTGCTGGAACGCAATTTACAACAGGCCGAAGTGCCGGATGTGTGTACCGTTATCATTAACAAACGTGGTAGTGCTCCGGGAATGGTTTTCAGCAAAAATGATAAATTGTTTGTAAGTATGCCCGGCGTACCACATGAAATGAAAGGTATGATGACCGATGATGTGATTCCCATGCTGTTGAAACAATTTAATTTTCCTTCTATTTGCCATAAAACATTATTAACAGCAGGTATTGGTGAAAGTTTTTTGGCAGAGCTGATAAAAGATTTTGAAGAAGCATTACCTGCACATATTAAACTGGCTTACCTGCCCAATTATGGTATGGTAAGGTTACGGCTTTCTGCTACCGGGTTTGATAAGGAAAAAAATGAAAATGAAATTGATAAATTATTTGAGACTTTAAAAAACCTTACAAAAGATTATTTAGTTACAGATATTGATGAGCCCATACAAAATGTGGTGGGTAAACTTCTGGAGCTAAAAGAAAAAACTTTATGTACAGCCGAAAGTTGCTCGGGTGGATTTATTGCTCACCTGTTAACAACCATACCCGGTTCATCAAAATTTTATGAAGGCAGTGTAATCAGTTATTCTTACCAGGCAAAAGAAGATTTGCTACAGGTTAATAAAAAAAATCTGGAAAAACTGGGAGCTGTAAGTGAAGAGATAGTGGTTGAAATGGCAAATGGTGCATTAAAGAATATCAAATCGGATTATGTGATTGCTGTTTCTGGTATTATGGGGCCACAGGGTGGCTTGCCCGATAAACCCGTAGGCACAGTTTGGGTTGCTGTTGGGAATAAAGAAAAAATTATATCAAAAAAACTATTTTTTCCATACGACAGGATGCGGAATATACAGCTAACATCAGTAAATGCATTAAATATGCTGCGAAAATTTATTCTTGAAAATTAATAACCTTATCACTGGCTTTTCTAATGATTATACAACTTAAAAAGGAAATAATTACCTTTGAACCCGATTGCGGATAATACCCTTTGGGGATATATTCAATTTTCATTTGCAAATTTCTAACTACAAATAATTTTATGAGTTTAGTTGATTTAGTAATGCCTAAGCTGGGTGAAAGTATTATGGAAGCCACTATTTTAAAATGGCACAAAAAACCGGGTGATACCATTAAAATGGATGAAACTGTTTTAGATATTGCCACCGATAAAGTTGACAGCGAAGTACCTTCAACCGCCGAAGGTGTTATTGAAGAAATTTTATTTAACGAAAATGATGTGGTGCCAATTGGTACTGTTATTGCTAAAATAAGAGTTGGGGCTAATGCTGCAGTTTCAAACAGCCAGCCAGTAGCGCCCATAAAAGCAGAATATGAAGATGCCAGTGTGGTAGAAGAAATCCCTTATCAACCTGCCGATTCAAAATCTACAACAAACAAGCCGCAACCATCGGGTAATAAAATACGATTTTATTCTCCATTGGTTTTAAATATTGCACAAGAAGAAGGGATAAGCATGGCTGAACTGGAAAATATCCCTGGTACCGGGCAGGAAGGAAGAGTAAGCAAGAAAGATATACTGGCCTATGTAGCCAATAAAACTGTAAGTGAAAAAACTAAAGAACCATTATCACCAGCACAAGTTACCACAGTTGCTACCCAGCAAAAAGCATACAATAACGATCAGGCTGCATCATATAATTTACCTACTGTGTACACCGGTAATGTAGAAGTGATTGAAATGGATCGTATGCGTAAACTGATAGCCAAACACATGGTTGACAGTAAACACACATCGCCACACGTAACCAGCTTTGCAGAATGTGATGTTACCAATCTTGTTTTGTGGAGAGAAAAAGTTAAAAAAGATTTTGAAAAACGTGAAGGAGAAAAAATTACTTATACCCCATTATTTATAGAAGCCATCGTTAAGTGTATAAAAAAATATCCTTGGCTTAGCAGTAGTGTAGATGGCGATAAGATTATTGTAAAGAAAGATCTTAACATTGGCATGGCAACTGCATTGCCATCCGGAAATTTAATAGTACCTGTTATAAAAAATGCCGACCAGTTAAACTTAACTGGACTTACCAAACAGGTGAATAACCTGGCTAATGCTGCCCGTACCGGTAAATTAAGGCCCGATGACACTGTTGGCGGTACTTTTACTTTAACCAATGTGGGTACTTTTGGCAGTATAATGGGTACGCCAATTATCAATCAGCCACAGGTTGCTATTATGGCGGTGGGCGCCATTAAAAAAAGACCAATGGTTATAGAAACGCCACAGGGCGATAGCATTGCCATTCGCCACATGATGTATATATCATTAAGCTACGACCACCGCATCATTGACGGAGCCCTGGGTTCTACATTTTTAAACGCAGTAAGCAAGGAATTAGAAAATTTTGATGTTAGCAGGAGTATTTGATTTTTGAACTAATACAGAATTTTTTATTCCAGATAGGAGAAGAAAATATTTTTGCAGCTTTCTTTATTCTTATTAATGGTGTAGATTATTTTGAAAAGTAGCAAAGTTTTTTATAATTTAAATCATGCGATTCTTCATTTTGGCCGTATTACTGTCATCAATTCTTCAATCAAAAGGGCAAACAGCATTAATAAAGGTTAATCATTTGCTGGATTCTATTTTTCCTACAAATAAGCCTGGCATTGCTGTAGCAATTGTAAAGGATGGTAAAACTATTTTTTCAAATGGGTATGGTTTAGCCGATACTGCCACCAAAATTAAAATATCGCCAACAACCAATTTTAATATTGCTTCGCTTACAAAACAGTTTACTGCTGCGGGAATACTTTACCTGCAAGAAAAAGGATTGCTGAATATGGATCAAACCATCAGCCAATTTTTCCCTGATATGAATAAAAAGGTATCAGAAAAAGTAACCATCAGGCATTTGCTTACACATAGTTCCGGTATTATTGATCATTATGATTATGTACATGTTGAAAAAGGAAAACATGGTTATGCACAACAGGTTTATGAAGCTATCAAAAACAAAGACAGTTTATATTTTAAGCCGGGTAGCTCGTTTCGCTATAGCAATACAGCTTATTGCCTGGCAGGATTGATACTTGAAAAAATTTCAGGTAAAATGTATAAGGAATTTATCAGTCAAAATATTTTCAAACAGCTTAATATGCAACACAGCACTGTTTGGAACGAACAGGAAAAAATATTTAATGCAGCCACCGGTTATGATTTTGATAGCAGCACCAATCAATTTATTAAATCACAAGCTGAAGAACATGTTTTCTTTTCAACAGAAGGCGATGGCGCTATTTACACATCAGTTAAGGATTATGCAAGCTGGTTTACAGGTTTGCAACATACTTCAATTTTAACCCGGCATGATATTGTAATGGCTCGTTCCATTCAAAACTCAATTCCCCATCACGATGCTTTAGGCTATGGCTATGGCTGGTTTGTAAACACTCGTCAGCAGCCTGCTTATGTTTACCATAGTGGCGGTAATGGTGGATTTAGGACGTATAGTTTCTCTATACCCGAACGGAATTACCTGGTGGTAATTTTTGCAAATAGAAGTGATATAAATATTGAACAGCTAGTTTTACAAATAAACCAAATACTGTTTCCAAAGCTACCGGCATTGGTACCTATAGAATTATTTACTTCGTAATTTTCTTTAAAAGGGTGCCGTTGGGAAAATGTCTTTAATCGTTTAATAACTTTAAATATGGTACTTTACCCAATCTTCTCTAAGCAGTGCATATAAATGAAGGTCTATAAATTTTCCATTCAACCATTCGGCTTGTTGCAAAATCCCTTCTTTATTAAACTTTAATTTTTTGGCAATAGCCACGCTGCGATAATTGCCAACGCCACATTTTATTTCTATACGATTTAAACCCAGCTCTGTAAATCCCAATTTCATAATTGCAGTACAACACTTTGTAACAATGCCTTTACCTTGCATACCATCAGCCAGCCAGTAACCAATCTCTCCTATCCTATTTTGATGGTTAATATGGTGCAATCCAATACGGCCCACCAGTTTATCATCAAATAAAATGGCAAATCCAAAATCCGATTTATCTGCTGCTCTTTTATTACAATCAGTGATATAATTTTTAAAATTATCAACAGATTGCATATTGTCAACCCAGGTAAGCCATTGCCGTAAATATTCCCTGTTTTTATTAACTAAATTCAACAAAGTTTCGGCATCCATTACTTCCAAAAACCTTAGACAGATAGTTTCATCAACCTGTAATTTCATGCGGTACTTTTAATTGTTTTCCAAACTGATTTTATAGCAATCGTTACTCGATACCCAACCCCCAATCTTTTCCTTTTTCGGTTGCTGGCACACCTTCTTTTATCCATTTGGCAGGTTTACCATCTTTTAAATAGTAATCAAAAAATTGCCCTAAACGTATAGAAAGGTCTTTCCTGTTTTTTCTTTCAACCAGGTTATGGTCTTCGCCATTGTATTCAAGTAACCAAACTTTTTTTCCAAGCCTGCGTAATGCAGTAAAATATTCAATTCCCTGGTACCAGGGTACGGCGCCATCTGCATCGTTATGCATTATTACCAAAGGTGTGTTTACTTTATCGGCATAAAACAAAGGAGAATTTCTTAAATACAAATCTTGCCGTTGCCAAAGAGTAGCGCCAATACGGCTTTGTGTATGTTCGTATTGAAACTGTCGGTTTAATCCGCTTCCCCAGCGAATGCCGCCATAAGCGCTTGTCATATTTGCAACCGGAGCACCAGCCCAGGCTGCCCTAAAAATATTTGTTTTAGTTACTAAATAAGCAACCTGGTATCCGCCCCAGCTTTGTCCTTGTATGGCCATACGGGTACTATCAACAAAAGGCATTTTTGAAAGATATTTTGCAGCGCTTACAACACTATTATAAGCGCTGTTACCCGGTTCGCCGTTTTTATAATAAATATTTGGATCAAATACAAGGTAATCGTTACTTACAAAATAAGGTATGTTTACAATTGATGCACTTGGTGCTGGAACTTTATATGAAAACAATCCATCTGCATTGCGTTCATAAAAATAAAAGATTACAGGATATTTTTTATTTGGATCAAAATTCTCGGGCTTGTATAAAATACCTTCACTCATTTTACCATCAAACATTTTCCACTTAACCAATGATGCACTAAGCCAGTTGAATTCTTTTTGCTGAGCTGCAATATCAGTCAGTTGGTCAAGGTTTTTTAAATCGGTAGTGCTGTATAATTCACTTGCGCCAATGTTGGATCGTTGCACAATATACATTGTAGCCTTATCGGCTTTTATAGGATTTGTATAACTGTAAGGTCCTTCGGTTAACTTAACAGGATCGGTAAATGTATTAACCTGTTTGGTAAAAAAGCCACCGTATTTATTGGTTTTATTTTGAGAGCGAAGTAAAATATTTTCATTTGCATCAATAAAACGTTTTTCCCTATCAAGGTTTACATAATTAAATTTTGTTTTATTTTTTTTGCCAAAACCGTTGGTTATATTTTTAGGTTGTTCTACACCGTTTGGATCTACCTGCCAGATATCAAAATTATCATTGATAAGCATGTATCGGTCATCTGCAGTCCATCCGGTAAATCCTGCCGCCCTTGGATAATCGGGTACATCATTTTCTACATCATAAATGGGTTCGTTAATTTTAGAACTTATATTTTTTATTAATCCGTTTGCAACACTCCAGGTAAAATATGTTTTTGTATCAGGTTCGTACCAATACACAAATTTACCTTTGGGCGAAGGCGTAAAGTTGCCCAGTGAATTTGCTTTTATCAATTTTCTGCTGCCATCAATTATGCTGATGGCATTAACAGTTGTTTTCATCCTGCCTTCCCACTGCATAGCTGTCCTGTTTCCCAATGTACTTTCAGCAAGTACCCAGTCTGCATCACCTTCATCAACCAGCGTTATGTTTTCTGCGTCTTCGGCGCCCAGTTGTATAATTTTATCATCGCCGGGTTTCATCACTGCCATATAGCTCCTGTTCAGTTCGTTCCTTAAATTTTTTAGTTGCATTGGCTGTAAATAATCATCGTTGTAATGCCATACATCCAGCCTGGCCAATTCAAAATCAACCAGGGTGGTATCTTTTGCCGGTTTGATAGAAGTTGTGCCAAAAAATAAGTTTTTACCGTTTTTACTAAAATCAATCCTTGCTTCATCGCTGATGGTAAAACCAAGCCGCATACCAACCGTATTTCTTTCAGCAATCATTTTGGCGCTGTCTTGCCCATTGGTATAATACCAGAGTTTATAAAATTTCTGTAATGATTTTTTGCTGCTGTCTCTTTCAGCTACAAATGCAATTTGCGTTCCTGCATCATCAAAACTGAAATTTTTTGCATCATTAAAATTACGCATAAGCGTATCTGTTTTTTCCGAAGAAAGATTGTACAGCAAAACATAACCCATACTGGTTGTGTCTTTACTTTTTGGGGTAGTTTCAATCAGTAGCCTGGTACCTTTTTTGTCAAACTTATATTCGCTTACTAGTTTAAATGTTTTCTCTTTGCCGTCAGTCATCCTTCTTACAATCAAGTCAGTTCCTTCAATATTGGTGCCTCCACCTGGGCCGTCATCACCCTCTGCATCTCTTAATACTATTTCATCTTCCGTCAGTTCGTCTTTACTTTTTTTAATGATTTCTTTTGCTGCTTTATTTGCTGCATTTATCATTTCTTCTTTGGTAATATTTTCAGATTTAATTGACTCAACCGATTTCCGAATAATGCTATCAGCAAGTTTAACCAGCATATCAATATTTTTTTTGCTAGAATCTATTACAGCCTTTTTTGATTTTTTACTGCTGTCAGGGTATGGTTTTTCCATTTGATATGCCATAAAACCAAAACCTTTTTCGCTAGTTTTATATCCTTTTACCCTTGCAATTTTTATCAGGCCTTCTTTATCCAATTCTAAAATGCCTAACGAATCTTTAGGCATGTCATCAGGTTTTTTCTTTTTTATTTTTGCCTGGCGGGTATCCTGGTAATGAGGGTTTATTCTAAAAACCACATAACGGCTATCTTCGGTTATTACTGCATTAAAACCCCGTTCAACGGTTTTCTTTGTTTTACTTGCAATATTTTCAATTACCAATTCGCCATCGCCTTCCTGCGGATTGATGGTATAAACAGCATACCTGCCATCATTGCTTATCATACGTTCAGCAAGGCTTTTCCAGCCATCATACACATCATGTGTAAGCGATTTTTTTTGTGCTGATGTATTAACACAAATAAACAGCATTACTGGTATAAATATTTTCTTCATGGTAATTGATTTTGGAGTGATAAAGATAATGGGATGAAATTAAAATTATTTGCCTTTTATCAATCTTCTATAAAACCCCATTCGTTTTTTAAGCTACTCAAGCGTTCTCCTTCTAACTTTGCAGTACTGTAATGGCCGGCAGCATTTTTTTGCCTGAAAGCTTCGTATAAACAAACTGCACAAGCCACAGAAATATTCAACGATTTAATGATACCTACCTGCGGAATAATGAAATTCCCATCTGCCATTGCAATAATTTCATCGCTGATACCGCCATGTTCATTTCCAAAAACAAGACATACCGGTTCGGTTAAATTCAAATTATGTAAGCCTACAGCATCACTACTTAAATGGGTAGTATATATTTTTTTGTAGCGCTGTCGCAATGCAGCAAAACATGCTTTTGCATTGGTGAATTGGTGAATGGTTAACCACTTTGCTGCACTGGATGAACTTTTAGCGCCCCATTTTTTATGTGGCGGAATTTTTGTGTTCAATATATATATGTCCTGGATACCTACTGCATCGCAGGTACGCATAACAGCACTGATGTTATGTGGATCAAAAACATTTTCGAGCAACACCGTTAAATCGGGTTGTCGTTTATTTAAAACAGTTGTCAGTCTTTCGCTTCTCTCGGGTGTCATGGCTGCAAATTACTTGTTTTTATTTTGCAAATTGATGTATATGTGCCCACTAAAATGATTTTCTTTCAGCATAAAAAAACAGTACATTCAACCTTTATAATGTATTGTTCTTAATAAATAAATTAAAACTAAGTTCTTAGCTGTTATTCATACCAAGATAATAAACAAGCAATCAATTTTTATTAAAACTTAAATTTTATGAGTAAATTTCTTTGGATAATTTTGGCATTTTTATCCGGTACTTTTTTGCCTATACAAGCCGGTTTAAATTCAAAACTTGGTAAAGCCGGGGCAAGTCCTATTTATGCTTCATTAATATCTTTTATAATTGGAGTGGCGGCACTTACTTTATATGTAATTCTTACTAAAGAAACGTTTTCGTGGGCAGGTTTAAAAACCGCACCAGCCTATGCCTGGGTGGGTGGTGTATTGGGTGCTTTTTATGTTACGGTCATCATCCTTTCGTTTCCAAAGCTGGGTCCTGGCTTAACTTTTGGCCTGGTAGTAGCAGGGCAAATGTGTATATCGGTTTTGCTTGAACATTTTAATATTCTGGTAGAAAAACCAAATCCTATAAATTATATGAGGCTGATTGGAATAGCTATGATAGTGGTTGGTGTTATTATTATTAGGAAATTTTAATTAAACTGTTTTCAATAAAAAGATGAAAAAATAAATCGGTAAAAAAATATAACTTACAAAAAATGTGTTAGCTGCTTTATGGTCAAATCATCTTATTTCTTAATAATTAAAGATAAAAACTATAAGTAAGGCAATCTATAATTAATAAAACGGAAAAATCAATACATGATACATTTTTCAACAACCAAAACTCAAAACTCAATTATGATAGCAAATACAATTTTTAAAAAACTTTTCTTCATCTCAATATTATTTATAGCACATGCTACAACTTTAGCGCAGGGCACACGCCTGTTGCGGCAACCTGCTATCAGCGCCAGCCAAATTGCATTTGCTTATGGTGGAGATATTTGGACTGTACAAAAAAATGGAGGTCTTGCCCAACGAATAACAAGCACTGCCGCAGTAGAATCGGATCCTCATTTTTCTCCTGATGGTAAATGGATCGCCTTCAGCTCTAACCGAAGTGGAATTACGCAAGTATATATTGTGCCAGCTTCTGGTGGCACCCCTACCCGGCTTACCTGGTATCCTGCCTCTTCAGCAGCCCGTGACTTTACACCCGATGGTAAAGAAATTTTATTTTCAACAAGCAGGGAAACTGCACCTACGGGATATGGCCGATTATGGAAAGTTCCTGTAAAAGGTGGCCCCTCAACTTTGTTGCCGGCTCCCTGGGGTTTTGATGGTAGATTTTCTGCCGATGGAAATAAATTAGTTGTTGACAGGGTTAGCCGATGGGATGTGGAATGGAGGCATTACCGTGGTGGACAAAATACCGCTTTGCAAATTCTTGACCTTAAAACTTTATCTGAAAAGGATATTCCTTCCGAAGGTAGTGAAGACATTCGCCCGATATGGTTGAATAATGAAATTTATTTTTTGAGCGACAGGGGTTTTATCATGAATGTATGGGCATATAATATTGCCACTTCGGCATTACGCCAGGTTACAAAATTTACCAAAGGCGATGTAAAATGGCTTGAAGGCTTTGGTAACGAACTGGTAATTGAACAAAACGGTTACCTGTTTACTGTAGATGCTGTTTCTGGCAAAACCAATCAATTGAATATTACGGTAACAGGTGATTTTCCCTGGGCCGAAACCCGGTTAGAAAACGTTACAAGCAGTATCACTAATGCTTCTTTATCGCCAACGGGTAAACGAATTTTAGTTGAAGCAAGAGGCGATATTTTTACCATACCTGTTGAAAATGGTGATGCCAGAAACCTTACACAAAGCTCAAACGCTGCCGACCGCAGGCCGATATGGTCGCCGGATGGAAAACAGATTGCCTGGTTTTCGGATAAAGATGAAAAAGGATATGCTTTATATGTTACCGACCAGGAAGGTTCAAAAACGCCTAAGAAAATTTCAATCGGCGAAAGTAAATTGGCCTGGGAACCTGTTTGGTCGCCCGATGGAAAATATATTGCTTATGCCGATAATGCTGTAAGAGTGAAAGTGCTTGAAATATCTACAGGTAATATTTCGAATGTAGATATAGGTGGAACAAACCTGGACAGAGGTTTTATGGGCTTTAACTGGTCGCCGGATAGTAAGTGGTTGGCTTATTCAAAATCATTGTCCAATAATTTCAGAGGCATTATGATTTGGAATACCGATACAAAAAAAGTTACTGCACTTAGCAATCCTATGGCCGATGCTGTATCTCCGGTTTGGGATTTAAATGGACGATATCTTTATTTTTTGGCTAGTACCGATGTGGCCTTAGGATCGGGATGGGCTAACACCAGTTCGCAACAGGCTCATCCAACTTTTGGCATGTACATTACTTTACTTAGAAATGATGAGCCCAATCCTTTTCCACTAAAAACAGATGAAGAACCAGATACGGCCAGTAAGCAGAAAACAAAAGACACTTCGGCTAATTCAAAAGCGGTTCGTATTGATTGGGCTAATATCGACTCTAGAATAATTGCCATGCCTGTTCCTACCGGAGAATATGAAGGTTTATTATCTGGCCCAAAAGGATCGGTATTGGTGATAGAAGGATTTAAGTTGAGCAAATATGTAATTGCCGATAAAAAGATGGATGAACTGGTAAAAGGAGGATCGCAGTATGCTGTTTCGGCCAATGCAGAAAAACTTTTATTTAAATCGGGGCCGGGTTGGCGAGTGGTTTCTACAGCTAAACCAGCAGGACCATCAGATGGCGCTGTATCAATAACCTTACGAATGCAACTGAACAGGATTGAAGAATGGACACAAATATTTTCAGAAGCATGGAGATACCAACGGGATTATTTTTACGATAGAAACATGCATGGAAGAAACTGGCAGGAAGTATGGGAACAATATTCGCCTTTGATGCCATATATCAGACATCGCACCGATTTAACTTATTTGCTTGATCAGTTAGGTGGAGAAGTTTCTGTTGGACATAGTTTTGTTTTTGGAGGAGATTTTCCTGCACTTGATACATCAAGAGTTGGCGTACTTGGAGCCGATCTTGTTGCAACTGATGGAAGGTGGAAGATAAGCAGGATTTATAATGCTGAAAGCTGGAACCCCGGATTGGTAGCACCATTATCTCAACCAAATCTTAAAATTGAAGAGGGTAACTATATACTTGCAATCAATGGAAACTCATTAACATCGTTTGACGACCCATTTCAATTTTTAAATGGAACAGCTGGTATGCAAACTGCCTTGCTGGTAAATAACAAACCTACCGCAGAAGCTGCATGGACGGTGATAGTAAAACCAATTCAAAATGAAAGCGCTTTGCGCCAGCGAGCATGGGTTGAAGATAACCGTAGAAAAGTAGATGAATTATCAAAAGGTAAATTGGGTTATGTATGGGTGCCCAATACCGGCGGCCCTGGTTTTACAAGTTTTAATCGTTACTATTTTTCGCAGCAGGATAAACAAGGCGCTGTTATTGATGAAAGATTTAATGGAGGCGGATTACTGGATGATTATATGGTTGATTTGATGGTACGCCGTTTACGGGCTGCACTTACAAACGAAGTGCCTGATGGAAAACCGCTTCGATTGCCGGCTGGTATTTTAGGCCCAAAAGTTTTATTGATAAATGAAATGGCAGGCTCCGGCGGCGATTTCTTTCCCTGGATTTTCCGTCAGCAAAAAGTTGGCCCACTCATTGGAACCCGTACCTGGGGCGGACTTGTAAAGTCATCAAGGCATTATGCATTTTTAGATGGCGGTTCAATGACAGCGCCTGATAATGCAGTGTTTGATCCTATTAATAACAAATGGGTTGCAGAAAATATAGGCGTTGCGCCTGATATTGAGCAAAAGATTTCGGCCATTGCTGTTTCAAAAGGCAGGGATTTGCAACTGGAAAAAGCCGTAGAAGAAACTTTAAAACTTTTGGATAAGGAACCTTTTCCTTCAATAAAAAAACCACCTTATTCTACACCAGCAAAAAATAATTAATCAATTTCTGTATGTAAACAAATTAAGATTAGTTTAAAAATCAGGTATTGTTTAAAAACTATAATAAGTTTTAAATTGTAAGTATGTCGTTACAACTAAACAGAAATGTTTTTGGAGATAAGGCCAATAAAGGCAATGTGCTTACCAAAGCCGATACAGAAAAACTTTTTTATGAATGGGTGCTAAATACCCGATTACAATTGCACATGAAACAGGTAGCTCATTTAATGAAAACCTGGGCTGCCGAAAGAGAGCAGCTTGATGAAGCCGGGCAATGGCAATGGGAAATGGCCGGACTGCTACATGATGCAGATTGGGATCAATGGCCAGATCAGCATTGTAAAAAAATTATTGAAGAGCTGGAAAAAAGAAAAGTTGACCCCGATATCATTCATGCAATTGCATCGCATGGCCCCAATCATTTTGGTGTAGTACCTGTAACAAAAATGGATAAGATGTTATTTGCTTTTGATGAATTATCGGGATTGATACATGCATATTCGTTGATGAGGCCGGGAGGATATGAGGGAATGGAATTAAAGGGTGTAAAGAAGCGGTTAAAAGAAAAATCATTTGCGGCCAATGTATCAAGAGCAGAAATAGACGATGCTTGTAACCGTGCCGGAATTTTGATTGATGACCTTATCGTTTTTATCATCGCAAAACAAAGCATGGTTCGGTAATTTATTTTGCAACCAATGAATACAAAGGCTAACAATTTTACTACGGCAAGATTAACGCTTCAACCCTTAACAGAAACCGATGCTGCATTTATTTGCGAACTGGTAAATTCTTCAGGTTGGATTGAATTTATTGGCGACCGTAATGTAAGATCCATAGCAGATAGTATTGCTTATATTCAAAAAATAAACAACAATAAAAACATCACTTACTGGACGGTGAAAATTAAAGAGAATCAAATTGCCATTGGTGTTGTTACGTTTATCAAGAGGGATTATTTAGAGCATCATGATTTAGGATTTGCTTTTTTACCGCAATTTTCAAAAAAAGGTTACGCTTACGAAGCAGCAAAAGCGGTTTTAGATTTTTACTTGAGCCAACATTTACATACAGCGATATTGGCAAGTACATTGCCCCATAATATAAACTCTACAAGGCTTCTTGAAAAACTGGGATTTGGTTTTACTAAAGTGATGTTGATAAGCAACGAAAAACTTCTTATCTACACAATAGAAAAAAAAGATTAACAATATAGCTTATCCATTTTAAGCATCAACTCCCGAAAAATATTTACGCCTAATGGAGCGTCCGGTATTTCCATAATAATCGTTTACCCAGGAACTGTCGGCAGATAAATGACTTCTGTTAGTTGCATTTGTTGGTTTAAAGGTTAACGATTCCCTGAAAGCATAATGTGAATACATACGCATATATTCTCCAAAAAATATATCAGCAACCCTTTTATCATTTCTTATTACAATCATATTTTCGTCGTTGGTGCTGGTACTTGCAATGCTAAAGTTTGCTGAGCCGGTTAATACCAAAGGGTTATTGCCCAAGGGATCTACCAGCATGAACTTATTATGAATGAAAGGAACCCGGGGGCCTTTTATGATGCTGTAAATTTCTATTACCCATCGGTCGAAAGCATTTATTTTTATATTGTTACCAACCGCTACAATGCAATTAGGCAAGCGCCTTACTTTATCAATCTTAGCTTTCGCTTTATCATTCATTCCTTTTTTATCCATCAGTGCCATCCTCAATATCGAATCGTTTTGATCATATACTTTTAAAAATTCGGCATTCATACCAAAAGCAAAAGTCATAAACAGGGCATTTTGTGCAGCGTTAGCTAAAGCGGCATACCATTCTAAAACAGCTTTGCCGGTATGTGGAGAAAATACGGGAAACATATTTGCATACGTACCGGTTGGTGGTGCCGGGTTATTTTTTTTAAGCCATGCTTTCATAGCAGGCCCATCCAAATCTTTATGAAGCTGCATCCAATAATCTGCATAAGCCTGGGCAATAATTTTATCTCTAATTATATGGCCAACATTGGAGTGCCCAAAGATTCCGTTTTCCGAAATATTGGTAGATCCTGTCCAAACTTGAATTGGCTTACCATCTTTTTTAAGTACAAAAAATTTATTATGATCAATTTTAAGCGTATGCTTCCTTGGTTCGCACAATTTTTTTATGCCTGCATTTTTTATGGCAGCTTCTGTTACCGCAGTGGTAGCATCATCGTAAGCATGATAAACAATTTTTACTTTTGCCCCTGTTGCCGATATATCTTTTATTGTTTGCAACACCGGTAACCAGTTAAATTCGTACACAGCCCCCAACAGTTCATAGGAGTCACCGTTGGCCTGGGTTAAAAAATTTGTAAGTGCTTCATATAATCCACGGGAAAGCCAGGTATAGGCAGCAGTGCCTACAACATTTGGTTTTTTATTTTGAAAACGCCTGGCATATTCCTGCGATGCTGCAGCGCCTCTGTTAAAAAAAATACCATGTGTGTTCAGGTCAACCGATTCGGTAGTGATAGTAATATTTACTGTTTCACTTTCAGTAAGTTTAGTAGGCGTACCTCGGAGTGCTACAATGGTATATGTATATTTTTTATCGGGGTTTACTGTATAATCGGCCCATTGAAAAGTTTGAAACGGATGCTGCCTGCTGGAAAAATCAGATCCAATGCTGTCATTAGGATCGGTTTCAGAAAAAGTTTTCATGCCTTTCATCCAGAAGGTTTCACCGGTTTGATGATCTTTACGTTTAATGGCAAAGCCTAAAAATTTTGCAGTTTTATTTTTTGGTAAATTCATACCAAAAAAAACAACATAAGTGCCGGCAATAACTTTCATTGATAAATCTCCATCGGATACATTTTTTCGCATGGCATATAATTTAGATATCCAAAGTAGAAATAATTTTATCCATTTCAAAGGGTTTATCTTTTATGCTTATTTTTTAAAAATGAGTTAAACGCTTTAATCACTTTATAAAACTAATAAATGTTTTTGGGAACATATTTAATATCCCGAACTTTGTTAGTGTTGTTTACTAAACAAAACTGCCATGCGAAAAATTTTTATACCAGTTTGTATTATATGTTTGCTTGCTTTTGGCGCTGCCGGTTATTTTTTATGGCAGGGATTCTGGTGGATATTGGTGGTGTTGTTATTGTTTATGATTGTTGGCTTATTTGATATGTTTCAAACAAAGCATAGTCTTTGGCGTAACTTTCCTTTATTGGGTAGGTTAAGGTGGATTATGGAAGCCATGCGACCTAAAATTTATCAATACTTTGTAGAGAGTGATACAGATGGTAAACCCATCAACCGGTTAGATAGGAATACTATTTACCAGCGTGCAAAAAAAGATTTGGATACGATGCCTTTTGGAACGCAAAGTAATGTGTATGAAGAAGGATACGAATGGATGACGCATAGCATATCTCCCAAAGATTTTCATAAGTTGAACCATAATCCCAGGGTAGTGATAGGGAATAAAGATTGTAAACAACCTTATAGCGCCAGTGTACTGAATGTAAGTGCAATGAGTTTTGGCTCATTAAGTCATACTGCCATTGAATCGCTTAACCTGGGTGCTAAAATTGGAGGATTTGCACATAATACCGGCGAGGGAGGAATAAGCAATTATCATTTAAGCGGAGGCGACCTGGTATGGCAAATTGGTACCGGATATTTTGGTGCAAGAGATGATAAAGGGCAATTTAGTTTTGAAGTTTTTAAAAAGAATGCCACAAAGCCCGAAGTGAAAATGATAGAAATAAAATTATCACAAGGAGCCAAACCCGGCCATGGAGGTATATTGCCTGCAGCTAAAAACACATTGGAAATTGCTGCTATCCGCCATGTAGAACCATATACAACTATTTACTCCCCACCCTTTCATAGCGCATTTAACAACCCCAGGGAGTTTATACTTTTTTTAAAAAAGATTAGAGAAACCTCTGATGGTAAACCGGTTGGGTTTAAATTATGTATTGGCCATAAAAGCGAATTTATAGGTATTTGCAAAGCCATGGTAGAGTTGGATACATATCCTGATTTTATTACTGTAGATGGTGGTGAAGGCGGTACCGGTGCTGCGCCACAGGAATTTAGTAATTATGTAGGCGCCCCTTTTCTTGATGGACTGGCTTTTGTTGATAATATGCTTACCGGGTTTGGTATAAGGCAGCATATAAAAATAATAGGCTCGGGAAAAATTATTACCGGTTTTCATTTAATTAGAGCTATGTCATTAGGCGCCGATATTTGCAATAGTGCACGAGCCATGATGATGGCATTGGGATGTATTCAGGCATTGGTATGCAATCGCAATACCTGCCCTACTGGTGTGGCAACGCAGGATCCTAAATTAGTTGCAGGCCTGGTTGTGCAGGATAAAAAAGTACGGGTAGCCAATTATCATAGCGAAACGGTAAACTCTTTTGTAGAGTTGCTGGGCGCTGCCGGTATCGAGGATTATACACAATTAACCAGGAGCCATATTTACCGAAGGGTGTTTATGAATGAAGTTCGTACGCTTGAAGATATTTATCCAAGCCTCACAAAAGGATGTATGGTTAGTGAAAATATCCCCGAAAAATATAAACAGGATTTTGAAAAAGCCAGTGTTGATAGATGGTAGAAAAAATTTGTAACAACAAAAAGGATATCCCTTAATCCCATATAATTTTGTAATAATCAGCCAGCCATTTTGTAAATAAATACCGTTTGTCATTTTTATATTGAACACAAAATGCTTATTCATTAGTTTTCTTTTTTAAAAGATGAATTATGCAAAACAATAAAAATAAAAGCCGTCGTAAATTTTTACAAACAGGTATAACTTTAGGTGCATTAATGCCTTTAATGGGAAACTCTCTTCAAGTCAATGCAGATATTAAAAAAAATACTTCCGTCAATTCAGCCAAATCATTAAATCCTCTTAAAATTTTAATATTGGGAGGCACTAGTTTTTTAGGACCACAACAAATAGCTTATGCTTTAAATCGGGGACATAGTATCAGTACATTTACCAGAGGGCGCACTAAGCCAAGGGTGCAAAAAGATATTTTTAATGAAGTAGAGCAACTTATTGGTGATAGAAATAACAATCTCGACTCACTCCGTAACCGTAAATGGGATGTAGTAATTGATAATTCTGGCAACAAACTGCAATGGGTAAAAGATGCGGTTGATTTACTAAAAAATAATGTAGATCTGTATTTATATACATCTTCAACCGGGGTTTACTATCCCTACTTGGGAAATGATATTAGAGAAAACACCAAGCCTGTTTTAAAAACCCCAGATGGCATTACAGCCGTTCAAAAAGTTGAGTATGATTATGGTGTAATGAAAGCCAATAGCGAAATGGAAGTGATTAAAAATTTTGGTAAAGAGCGGTCTATTATTGTAAGACCTACTTATATGATTGGGCCGGGTGATGTAAGTTATCGTTTTACATACTGGCCCGAAAGGATTGCAAGGGGTGGCGAAATTATGGTGCCAGGTAAAGCCGATGATCCGGTACAATATATTGATGTACGTGATGTAGCTAACTGGATGATACGATTGGTAGAAAATAAAAAGGCTGGAATATATAATGCGGTTGGCCCTGCTTCGGTAACAGGGATGCAAGCATTTGTATATGGAGTACATGCGGCATTCAATTCAAAAGTAAATTTTGTAATGATACCTGATTATGAATTTTTGGCTAAACAAAATATATTTGATTCTATTCCCTGGATAATGCCTGTTGATGAAAATTATGGTTCTGCAAGAGTGAACAATAATTTTGCAATAGAAAACGGTCTCACTTACACACCACTTGCACAAACTATAAAAGATATTCATGATTGGTGGAACTCCGATGCAATCAGTGATGAACAAAGAGCTAAACTTTTAAATGGAGCAAATTCATTAATGCAAAAAGAACCTGCAATAATTGCCGGATGGAAAGCAAGGAATTAAAGAAATGATTTAAGAACCTGGCCAGTGATTTTTTTATGAATTATATTCTTTGAGGGTATATCTGTTTCAATCAATTCATTTCATAGGCTTTCAAGCCTATTTATTTCATTAGTCATCATTATCCCCTCGCCTGCTGTTTCCTTTTATCAAACTAAATTTAGCATCACCAAATTTATAGCTAAAACTAAGCCTGAAGTTTCGCACATTCCAGCGCCTGTAAGCATCCTGGTAAAATTGTTCCGTATCATATATGGCGCCCCAACGATTGCTGTTAAAAACATCATTTACGGCAAAAGTTATGGAAGCTTTTTTATTTTTAAGAAATTCTTTTTTAATGGCCAAATCCACATCAAACTCTGCCAACCTTTTACCTTGTGGTATTACTCTTGGCGATTCGTAATCAGCAATAAATTGAAAACTTAAATTATTGAAAATTGGTTTCTTGTTATTTTGAATCTTGTAACTGCTCATTAGTTTTGATTGCCAGTTAAAACCTTTATTGGTTAAATTAATGCTACTCACTTTTGCACTTACTGTACGATATTGCAAATTAACAGTAGGTGTTATCTCAAAATTTTCTCCAACTTTATATTGTAATGTAAATTCGGCACCATAACTGTTGGTAGTATTTGCATTTATAAATGTATTTAAAATGGCGTTGGGTTCTATTGCTGCATTATTCAACTGTTGATATTGGGCAGCGGTAATTGTATCGCTGTACTGGGTTATATCCCGTGGGTTGTTGCGATAATATAAAACAGCCAGCAGGTTAGCTTTCTTGTAATTATGACTATAGTTCAGTTCAAATGAATTTACATATTCTGGTCTTAACTGCGGATTACCCTGCCTGATATTGGTCGGGTCATTTATATCAATATAGGGATTTAACTGCCAAAACCGTGGCCGGCGGATACGCCTGCTGTAATTAAATTGCAGTTCATCATCTTCACTTATTTTTTTTGTAACAAAAAGACTAGGAAACAAAGCATCCCATATATTTTTTAGTTGTTCAGGATATTTGTAACCAAATTTATAGGCGCTGTCGATAAGTTCACCTGAAAATTTTGAATACTCTGCTCGTAAGCCAAGTTGGTAAGAATATGATTCTTTTTTGTATGAATAAGTAAAATAGGCAGCGCTGATATTTTCGGTATAATGGTAATTATTACTTAATGGTAACTTTATATCTTGTCCGCTGTCTCTTGCATAAACATTGTAAAAACTGGTAAAATTATTTTTATAAGTTCTAATACCGGCTTCTACTTTTATTTTATCAGAAACGGGGTTTGTATAATCGGCCTGTAAAGTCAGTTGTTTTTCTTTACTGCTTCCATTATTGAGTACATTGGATGGCGATTGATACAGTGTTCCATTTGGATAATAAAAATTGTTAAAGATATTTGAATTGCTTGACTGTCCTCCGTTGTTATAGCTTATATCAGCAGTTAACTCTTGTCCCTGTTTTGGAAAGCTATACTTATAATTTAATCGGGTGCTATTTCGTTTGTAATTGTATTTACCATCCGAACTGCGCTTTCCATACCGCTCCATTGTTTTATTAATGTCTAGAAATTCCTGATCCTGGTTTTCGTTACTACCGGAATTACCTCTAACAAAACTCTGCGAAATGGTAATTGAATTATGATTATTAATAAAAAAATCGGTACCAAACCTGATTGATTTATTATTACGGTTACGGTTGTTAATTGTATATTGATTAAAATAATCGGATGTTATACCGTTGCTTTTATTTTCTCTTAATGTTCTTCCTTTGGCTTTACCACCAGATTGGTTATAACCGGCACTTACAAAAAAATTAAACTTACTCTGCCTTAAATTAAGGTTTGTATTGCCACCAAAAAGTTTTGGTGTACCTACACTTAAACCAACAACAGCATTTAAGCCAATTCGTTTATTTTTCTTAAGTACAATATTTATAATGCCTCCGGCACTAGCTGCATCAAATTTAGCCGATGGGTTTGTTATTAATTCTATTTTTTCAATATTTTCTGCTGGTATTTGATCAAGCGTTAAAATGGTGGGCCTTCCGTCAATAAATATTTGTGGAGTACTGTTTCTTAATTCTACATTACCGTCAATATCAACCGAAACAGATGGAATATTTTTTAGGATATCAATACCGGTACCTCCACTGGAAAGTATCATTTTTTCAACATTAAAAATTTTCCTGTCAACACCCAATTCCATGGCAGGTTTTGATGAAGTTACTACCACTTCATCCATTTTTTTAAAATTATTAACCATACTTATCTTGCCCAAATCCTTTTCATAAAAAGCATTACTGTTATTTATGTTTTCAGTTGCTATAGTTATTACATCTTCCTGGTCTTTATATCCCAATGCTGTAATAACCAACCTGAATTTACTTAGAGCAGGCAGGTTCTGAAATCGAAACTCTCCGTTTGGCCGGCTTAGCATACCATCTACCAGGTTTGTTGTTTTAGTTTTACCTATTGGATATAATTGTACAGATGCAGCTTCTATTAGTTTTCCTGTTGAAGCATCAACTATTTTACCGTATATATTGTTTGATTTTATTTGGATACTGGTAGCAGGAATATTTTCGCCAGACTGCTCTGCTTCAACCTGTGCAAATCCTATGTGTATTGTAAAAAAAGATAGTATGCAAAGTAACAGTAACTTCATGTTCTTTATTTGGTTAATTCAGTATTTTTAATATTCAATTACAAAAAATATTGTTGTAGATTGACAGGAATTTGTAATTTTTAGAATTTGAATAATGTTGCAAAGTTAATTCATTACAATAGCTATTTGTTGGAAGCTATACTGCGATAAGACTGTTTATACAGATATATCACCATTCATCAATCATAACAGATTATAACCAGTGTTTTTATGACTTTCAAAAAGAAAATATTTCTTTTGTTGTTATGATATTGATAGGAAATTTACTTGTGCCTGCTTTGCAGAAATTTTTCATGTATTATTTTGTTCATTGGCATTTCGTACACTTTACTTTCAACCCAACTAATGATATCCAGGTAAGAAAACACCCTTGTTTCAAAACGATTTTTTTCAAACTGTTTTATTTTATGCAATAATACTTTAAGCCCCGGCTTTAATTTTTCTTTAGATTCATATACGTTATTACGTAAAAATTTAAATATTTCCTCCTCTACAATTGTAAGATTTTCCATACGGCTCATAAAGCGAAATACAGAACGTATCAGCGATTCAATAATAGTGTCGTTACCCATTTCAAAATGTGCCATTAAATGTAACAGGCGGGCATAACATTGAAGGTCAATTCGCATATCAACCGGCCCGTTAATTATCTTGTGCAGGTAATCAATAGACGATTCATAATTTCCATGACCAAAATACAACAAGGCAATTTTGTATTGAATTACCAATACCCGGTGGCGGTCAATGTACATGTCAAATTCTATAAGGCCGGCTTCTATGCCCGGTATCAATTTAAGGCCGTCACCAAAAGTGCCTTTCATTAAATGCTGGTTTATCCTGGCGCTTGTTAAATATACAAAGGCCTGCATTCGGAAATTATCATGGCGGGTGGCAGCCTGCGAAAAAGTAAACCGTTCAAACCTGTTGAGGTACTGATCAAATTGTTTAAAATTTCTCAAATTAAAATTTGCCGTAAGCAGGTTGTGCAAACCTTTTATATAATGCCCGGTTTCCAATGCTATCATCATAGGCTCATTATTAAAAAGGTCTGTCCATTTTTTACTGTAGCGGTAATACATTAAAAAATCCTGCCGAATAAAAGCGTACCAGCAATAACTTTGGTATAAATAAAGTAATTGATAAAACCCTTTTACTTTTTTTGTATCAACTTTTAAATTCTGTTTAAAAAACTGCCTAACACCTTTTTCATCATTTTCATTTCGGGCATGGCCATGTTTTACATACCATTGGTATAATTGCAGTGCCAGGTTCGACAGGCCGGTAATTTCATTTCGTTGTTCATTTACATCATTGGCTTCGGCTGTAAGGCGGTCGGCAGCAGCATCTCCACTTCGGGTTATATGAAGTGTTTCAATCTTTTTCTCCAGCGATATAACCTGAATTAAAAAACTTTCCTGGTGATAATTTTTTGCAAGCTCTTTAGCTTTTTCCAAAATTTTTAAACTTTGCAGGTAAAGACCTTTATTATACAGAATACGGGCATAATCCAATTGTTCGTGTAATTGTAAGTCTATACTTTCGGAGCTTTTTAATAAACGCAGGCTAGCCAGAAGTTCTTTATACAAATGTGCTTTTAAATTGGCAAACTGTGGTTTTTCTATGCCAGTAAGCTTTTTAAGTAAAAGCTTTTCATCGTAGTCCTTTGCTTTATCAATGGCATCAAAAAGTTTTACAATTTTTAAGTCTTCACGGGATGAACTTCTTTTTATATATAGTTTAAAATGCCTTTTCTCGGCCTTTTCAAGCGATTTTATCAGTTGATATAATATGTCGGTTGAGCGGTTGGACATCATAAATTTATTTTACCAAAGGCTTTACTGTAAAGGCTTTTAGTTTTTTAGTACAGGTTTTGCCACAATATAATCAACAACAGGTTGATTAGGCATATACCCATACTCATCATAGTTTTGTATTACAAAGATGGTTATTCATACAGCAGCAACCGCTAAAAAGGGAACAATCAATCGTTAGAAGGCTAATGTAAGCCATAAAGCTGAAACATTCAGCAGATAAAAACTAAATAAAAATTTTCATATAGCAAGCAATCGTTAAAAAGCCGCTCCGTTTCTACGGAGAGGCATTTTTTTTGCAATAATAATACATTATATAGTTTGCAGCATAAAAAATTAAAATAATTTTTCTACAGCTTTTATTTTAATTTTTTCATGATTTCTTCTACTGCCCTGTCAATTTGAGGGTCTCTGCCGTTTATCTTGTCTTCAAAACTGTTTATCACTTTTATATCTGGTTGAACACCCGATTTTTCAAGGTCGGTACCTTCAAGTGTGTAACAACCCCAGCTTGGTAAACGAACAGCAGAACCATCAACTAATGAAGTAGCGCTTGTAAATATTATCCAGTGATAGGTTTCATTGCCGATAATGGTTCCCAGTTTTAATGCTTTAAAACCTGCTGCAGTCATTTCGGCATCACTTAACGATTGTTCATTGGTTAGTAATACAATGGGTTTATCGGCCACATCGTAATTACTTTGAATTGTTTTTTTACCTTCCCTGTATTTCCATTTAAGATAGGCACGCTGCGACAGGAATTTGAGCACTTCATCATGTACATTGCCACCAGTATTGTAGCGCAAATCCAGTATGAGTGCATCTTTTTTATTCAATTCCTTTGTCATGTCGATGATAAAATTTTCCAGTTCGGCTGTTCCCATATTTTTCATGCAGGAATAAGCAATACGGTTTTTACTTTTTTCATCAACCCTTTTTTGATTTGTGTCAATCCATTCATCATACAGGTTATTAAATAAACTGGATTGTGGATGAATGTTCACTTCAAAAGTTTTATTGGCTCTTAAAAAACTTAATCTCATTTCTTTATCTAATGAAGGCCTGCTGAAATAATAATTGCGGTTAATGTTTTTATCTACGGTTTCAGTATTCACTTTTTGTAAAATATCACCGGGTTTAATATCAATATTACTATGGTCGGCAGCGCTTCTTTTTACAACATATTTTACTTTATACGGATTGTCGTTGTCAAATATTATTCCTGTTTCCATAGTTTTATTTGCCAGTTCCACTTTTTCATCATCGCCGCCGGTATTAAAGCCCTGGTGCGATGAATTAAGTTCGCCAAGCATATCATTCAGCAACATACGCATATCGGCACGGTTGTTTAAATGAGCGATAAAAGGTTTATACTTTTCTTTTATTTTCATCCAGTTTATTCCATGAAAATTTTCATCATAATAATTTATCTCCATTTTTGCCCAAGCCTCGTCAAACATTTGTGTAAACTCTGCTTGCAGGTTACGACGAAAAGTATAGTTTATTTTTATGGCATCAGTCTTATTTTGATCTGTATTCAATTTATAAATATCGCCCCTGTTTAACAGGTAAAATTTATCTTGTACTGAAACGATGTCATAACCAAATGAACCATCGGTGCCTGCTATTTTATCTGTCTTATTTTCTTCAAAGGGTTCAATAACAGTTTTCCATAAGGCTGTTTTTCCTTCGTTTTGATCGCTGGTATAAAATACATTTGTTTTTTCTCCTTTTTGGTAAACAGCCACCAGGCTTTGTGAACCAAATGAAGTGCTTACCGGTTCAATCCTCTCCATAATGCGATCCATATCTATTTTTACAATTACACTATCCGGTTTAGTTGCAGTTTTATTGGAAGTATCTTTTTTGTCTTCTTTAAAAAGTTCACTAAATTTTTCTGAACGAAACGGTTCATCAAAATTTTCTAATGCAATACGGTAAACGCCTGCATTTTGCATTCCAAATGGATAAGAAGGTTTTAACCTTGATGAAGTAAAATAAATATACTTACTATCGGCTGACCATAAGGGATCCGTTTCTGTAACTGATGTATTGGTTAGGTCAATTACTTTTTTTGTCTGCATGTTATATAACATAATATCCTGTTCAAAACCTCTGAAAGCAGTAAAAGAGATGTATTGATCGTTTGGCGAAAAGGCCGGCATTGCATTATTGAAACCCCACAATTCATCCCGGGTTAAAAGTTCGCTCTTCATAGTTGTAAGGTTTAGCAGGCGCACTTCGTTGCGGCCGCTGAGGTAAACCGCTTTGGTACGTTTTTTATTAAAAGCTATGCAACGGTCATCTTGATTATTACTGCTTATTTTTTTTAACCCTCCACTGCCATCAGCAGCAATGGTAAACATGTTTAGGTAGCCGTTTTGTGTTTCATTAAACAATAATGTTTTGTTATCGCTTAGCCATTTTACTTCCAGCGCCCTTTCGGTATTTCCTTTATTTAGCTGTTCAATAAATTTGCCTTCTAAGTCACTCACAAAAATTTCGCCCCGGCTAGTGAATGCAATTTTTTTCCCATCGGGCGATACATCAAAACTGCTTATCTTTCCCCGTACATCATAATCCTTATCATTTGGTAATACGCTGTTTCGTACTATTTCAATCTTTAATTTTTCCGATCTTTTTGAAGCTACATCGTACATCCAAAGCTGGTAATCTTTTTCAAAAACAATTTTACCGCCGTTGGCATTTACAAAAGCCGATTTTATTGAGCTGTTGAAATTTGTAAGATTGTTTTTCTTACCGGTTTCGAGGCTATATAAATTGTATTCGCCATTTATTTCATCCGATATAAAATAGATATTTCCTTTTCTGTCGATGGTAGCCCCAAAATCTTTTCCTTCCCAGGTTGTATATTTTTTGTATTGCTTTGTTTTTACATTGTAAGATTGTATATCCGGATTAAAAGGCCCCTTGTATCTTTTACGCTGCACCTGAAAAGAACTTTCCCAGGTATCGTTAAAAAACATTTCCCCTGTTACAGGATCTTCCATCAAATTATGATCATACTGGAAAAAGAAATCGCCAAAAACGGTCTTAGGTGTTCCTCCAAGTACAGAAATCATATATCCATTACTACGGCCAAGCCTGTTGCTTTGAAAATAAATCGTTTTAGAATCCCATCCCCAACTGCATACTTCATCATTGGCACTATGGTAGGTAAGTTGTTTTATTTCGCCTCCGTTTGAAGGCATAACAAAAATATCTGCATTACCAAACTGACGGCCGGTAAAGGCAATCCATTTACCATCTGGCGAAACTCGTGGACTTGATTCGTAACCCTGCATGGCAGTTAGCCGACTGGCTTGTCCGTTATTTACATTGGCTTTCCAAAGGTCTCCTTCAAAACTAAAAATAACTGTTTGCCCATCGGGGGTTAAACATGGGGTTGATAAAAAATAAGCTTCATTATCCTGTGCTGTTGCTGAAAAAGAAATAAGAATTAGGAAGGCTGCAAATATTGATTTCATCGCAATTGGTTTAGGGCATGAATATACAGCAATTCTGTTTTTTTGCAATACCGTTTATAAAGAAATCAATAAGGCCAGAATTAATATATCAAAAAATGTGTTTTGTATTGTTTTATAAAATGCGTAGTTACAACTTTTGCAAATTCATTGTTTAAACTTGCTAAAGCAGTTTCATGAATAAGTTTTGCAGAATAGTTTTGCCCTTGCATTCCTTTTTTATTAAATGTTGCTGTTGCATCAGAAATTACAAAATTATTAAATCCTAAGTTTCCTGCCATTCTTGTTGTTGTTGAAATGCAGTGATCTGTAGTTAACCCCACAATAACAAGCTTTGAAATTTTTGCATTGCCAAGTTGTTCTTTAAGGTTAGTGCCGATAAATGCGCTATTTACATTTTTTTTTATTACGAGTTCACCATCAATCGGCTTTACTAATTCTTTAAATTCATTTCCAGTATTTGTTTCATGCAGCGGTGAGGATAAATTTGTTGAGCAATGCTGAACATGAAAAACAGGAAGCCCATTTTCTCTCCAAAGCGTTAAAAGCTCTTTTGCTTTTTCTTCAGCATTGAGGTTATTTCTTTCTCCACCCCAATATTCAATGTCATCAAATCCTTTTTGAATGTCTATCAGCAACAATGCCGGCTTTTCTGTCTTTGTAAAGTTCATCTTTGTGTTTATTTTATAATAATTGTTCAAAATAACCTCCAATTTGATTTTCTTTATCAATAAAAAGTAGTTCTAAAATCCAGTGTCTTTTATTTCCGTTTGCATCCAATAAGAATATGTCATCATGATTGTCAGGATGAATATCGAGTTCCATGCTTTTGGGGTCTGATGGCTGTTCATGAGGGAATTTGCCTACAATATGTCCTGCAATCTGACCTCCAAATATGTAGCCATTGTCATTTGCTTTTTTTACAACATATTGAAACAGATCAGATGATTTTAAAAATGTTTGTTTACTGTACCAGTTCTGAGTTTCATACCAGGCTTTTTCAACATCATTTTTAATTTTTAATTTTGCAGCATTAGCACCAAGTACGTATGTTCTGCCTAAATCGGCTTCATATCCATCTACAATGGGACCAAAATCTAGAATTACAATATCATCTTCCTGTATTATTTTGTCAGGAGGATTATCAGGGTAAATACATAAAGTATTCTTACCTGTTCTCACAATTTTTTTATGCCAGTGATTTTCTATTCCAAATTTTTCGGATGCCATATTGCACACTTCTGCGGAAAGCTGGGCTTCTGATTTGCCGGCAATAATTAAATTACCATTTTCGATGGTATTAAATAATTCAAGAGTAATTTTTTCTGCGTTGTCTAATTTTGCTTTTGTCATTTCAAATAGTTTTGTAAACTGATGATACAAAACAAATAATTTTAAATGACTAAAAAGTTAATCTACATTAACATGACGGAGTTTTTTCTTTAAAGCGCTGAAAAATTGTGGAGTAATACCTAAGTATGAAGCAATATCTTTTTGAGAAAACCTATTTTCGGCATAAGGTTTTTTTTGTAAAAATGATAAGTATCTTTCTTCAGCTTCACCAGCTAAGGTTGAATTGATCTGTTCTCTTTGTGAAATATATGCATTTTGAAAAAGTATCCGGAAGAAGCGTTCAAATTTTGGTATGGTAAGATACAAACGCTCTAAATCATCTTTACTTATTTGTAAAACTTTTGTGTCTTCTATTGCTTTAATATTAGTTTTAGATGCAGTTTGTGTAAACAAGCTGTATAAATCATTGGCCCACCATTCTTCAATTGAAAAATCTATTATATGTTCAAATCCATTTTCGTTCAGATAATAAGTTTTTAAACAGCCCTTAATTACAAACGAATCATATTTACATACTTCTCCTTCTCGTAACAGAAATTCTCCTTTACCTAAAGATTTTGATTTTAACAGTGAAGTAAAAAAATCAGTTTCTTCTGTTGTCAAAGAAATTAGTTTTGATATGTTGGAAAGCAAAAGATCAAAGTTCATCTCCTGATTAAGTATTTAGTTAGATAGTTCCTTCCTCTACAATTTTACAAATAACTCAAATATTTTATAAAAATTATTGCTTTAAAGTTATAACTATTAAAGTGATTCTATTTTGCAAATACTTTCTTCAATATATCTGTAACCTGTGCAGCAGGGTCTTTACGAATTTTTTGTTCTTCCAGGCCAATATTGTAAAATAATCCGCTTAAAGCTTTTTCAGTTACATAAGCAGTAAGGTCGGTATTTACCTGGTTTGCAGAAAAACGGTTGTAATTGGTAAAAACATCTTTCCAATATTTTGTGGCATCAGTTTTTACCAATGCAGCATCAATTACCGGTCTAAATTTTTCGGTGAGTTCGGCTGTAGTTACCGATTTTAAATAATCGGTTGCTGCAAAATCACCGCCACGTAAAATTTGTAATCCATCATTAATACTCATGCCTTTTATAGCTGTCCAAAATATATTACCAACACCACTGGCGGCATCTTCTGCAGCACGGTTCATACTAAGTATAGCTTTATCTACCAAACTTCCCATTCCAATACCTCTTAGTGTTTTTTCAACTTTTTTTGCTTCTTCGGGCATTAAAATTTTAATGGCTTCATCGCCAAAAAATCCATTTAGTTTACTAAGTTTTGCAGCGCTACTGTCGGTACCAACCCGTAATGCCTCTTTTAAACCACTAATTATATCATCATTACTAAGGTTGCTGCCATTTGATGGAGAAACTGCTTTATTTACTTTGTCTAATAAACCTTTTACACCCTGTGCATTTATAGATGAAACACTGATAGTTGCGATGATAAGAAATGAAAAAATTCTCTTCATAATTATTTTAAAATGTATGTGTTGCAAAAATAACATCGTGTATGCTAATAAAGGGTTAAAAAGATAGGGAATAATTTATTTTGTGTATAGATTACATTCAACTGACGATGATTGATTAATAAAATTTTGCCATGAGGTTAAAAGTTTTTAATTACTTATTTTTGGGCGTTAAAAAATAATATGAAGCTTAATAACTATAAAATTTACTAATGAAAAAAATCATACTACTGTTTATCATCAGCTTTTCTCTTTTATGTAAAGGCTTTGCCGAAGAAGGTATGTGGCTACCGCAGCTACTTCAATCGCTTAATGAAAAAGATATGAAGAAAATGGGCATGAAGATAAATGCTTCTGATATTTATAATATTAACCGCAGCAGTTTAAAAGATGCCATTGTAAGTTTTGGCGGCTTTTGTACAGCCGAAGTGATTTCGGATAAAGGTTTATTATTAACCAACCATCACTGCGGATTTGATGCCATACAAAATCATTCATCGGTACAAAATAATTATATACGTGATGGTTTTTGGGCTTATAACCAACAACAGGAATTACAAAATCCCGGATTGTTTGCCACTTTCATTATACGCATTAATGATGTAACAAAAGCTGTACTGGCCGGTGTTAGCGATAATTTACCGGAAAAAGAAAGGCAAAGCCTGGTTGATAAGAATATTGCAGCTTTAAAAACCAATACAAAAAAAGAAAGTTACCAGGATGTTTTGATACGTTCTTTTTTTGAAGCAAATAAATATTACTTGTTCATTACAGAAACTTATCATGATGTACGTATGGTTGGTGCGCCACCATCTTCAATAGGCAATTTTGGTAAAGACAGCGATAATTGGATATGGCCCAGGCATACCGGCGATTTTAGTATGTTTAGAATTTATGCCGATAAAAATAACAGGCCTGCTGCATATTCACCCGATAATGTTCCTTACCAACCAAAACGCTCATTAAACATTTCTTTAGATGGGATTAAAGAAGGCGATTTTACGATGGTATTTGGTTTTCCTGGCCGTACTAACGAATATTTACACAGCAGCGCAATTGAGCAGATAGTAAAAAGAAGCGACCCGGCAAAAGTGGCTATACGAACCAAAGCTTTAAATGTAATTGATGGATTTATGCGTAAGGATGAAAATATCGGCATTCAATATGCAAAAAAATATGCTTCCATTTCAAATGCTTGGAAAAAATGGCAAGGCGAAATTTTAGGACTTACCAAAAGCGATGCTGTTGCAAAACGTAAACAACTGGAAGCAAATTTTGAAAAGATAGTAATGAGCAAACCCGAACTGAATGTGGCTTACATGGGATTGTTAAAAGATCTTGAAAAAGCTTATCATGATATAGAACCTTATGCTTATGCCCGTGATTATTATAGTGAAATATTTCCAAAAATAGAATTACTGATGTTTGCCAACCAGTTGAAAGCCGTAGTTAATGCATTTGAAAATAATGGAGAAACTGGATATGATAAAGCAAAAGAAAAAACTGTTCAAAACCTGCAAGACCAATATAAAGATTACAACGCTGTTGTAGATGAAAAGCTATTTGCAGTATTGATGGAAACGTATGTTAAAGAGCAAAAAGATGAATATAGCTCACCTTTCTTTAAAGAACTATTAAAACAATACGATAATGATTATACAAAAACTTCCAAAGCTGTTTATGCATCAACAAAAATAAATAACATAAATAATTTACAAGCGCTGTTTACCGGAAATGCAAAAGAAGTTATTGAAGCAATTAAAAATGATATTGGGTATAAAATTGCAATGGATATGCAGCAAACATACGGAAGTAAAGTTGCCGGTAATATAAATGAAATTCAAACACAGATTAACCAACTGCAACGCTTATATATGCAGGCACAGATGGATGTTTTCACAGAAAAAGCTTTTTATCCGGATGCAAACAGTACGCTTCGTGTAACTTATGGACAGGTAAAGTCTGCCTATCCAAAAGATGGAGTTAAATACGATATTCAAACTTATATGGAAGGGATTATGGAAAAATATAAACCCGGCGATTATGAATTTGATTTACCCCAAAAATTAATAGACCTGTACAATAAAAAAGATTTTGGCAGGTGGGCTGTAAATGGCCGGCAGCCGGTTTGTTTTATAGCATCCAATCATACTACTGGTGGCAATTCGGGCAGTCCTGCATTAGATGCTTATGGTAATTTAATTGGTTTAAATTTTGACAGAGCCTGGGAAGGAACCATGAGTGATATAAATTACGATCCTGCCATTTGCAGAAATATAATGGTTGATATCAGGTATGTAATGTTTATAGTAGAAAAATATGCCGGAGCTAAAAATTTAATTGCAGAGATGAAGTTTGTGAGTAAAAAGAAGAAATAAAAAAATAGAAAATTCATTCAATCGGTTAAAAAATATTTTATACCGATTGTTTTTATAAAATATTTGAAACTAAAATTTAGATACGCACATTTCTACAGGCGATCTGCTTATTTTTCCATTATAATGAATGGAACAAGAACTTACATGCTACAAATGGCATAGAAACGTATTATTTATTGTACGGTTTGTTTTAAAATTATTTATTTAATAATTATGCTGGTTGCAAAAAGGCTTATGCCCTTATTTGTAATAGAAGCATATAAAATTTTATTTTATGCAAATAGCAATTTTAGGAGCCGGCATGGTTGGCCGGGCCATGGCAATAGATTTAGCCGCAAAATACCAGGTAACATCCTTCGATTTGAGCGATAATTCTCTTCAAATACTCACTAATAAAAACAGTTCAGTTAAAACAATAAAAACAGATTTAAACGATTACAGCAATTACAACTTGCTATTAAAAGAATTTGATTTTGTAATTTCTGCTGTGCCGGGTTTTATGGGTTACCGAACATTGGAAGCTATCATCAAAGCAGGAAAAAATGTGGTTGACATATCATTTTTTCCTGAAAATGCATTGGAATTAAACCAATTGGCAAAAACAAATAATGTTACAGCAATTGTTGACTGTGGTGTAGCGCCGGGAATGAGTAATTTAATTTTGGGTTATCATAACGAACGTATGAAAATTACCCATTTTGAATGTATGGTTGGAGGTTTGCCTAAAAAAAGGGTTTATCCTTTTGAATATAAGGCTCCCTTCTCTCCCATTGATGTATTGGAAGAATACACACGGCCGGCTCGTTTTGTAGAGAATAATAATATTGTTACAAAACCAGCATTGAGCGATACAGAACTGATAGATTTTGATAAAGTGGGTACATTGGAATCTTTTAACACAGATGGTTTGCGATCCATTTTATTTACCATGAACCATATTGCAAACATGAAAGAAAAAACCTTACGATATCCGGGGCATATAGCCTTGATGCAGGGTTTAATTAAAGCCGGTTTTTTAAATACAGAAACAATAGATTGTAAAGGTCAAAAAATATCTCCACTGGAATTTACTTCTTCACTTTTATTTAATCAATGGAAACTGGGAGAAACCGAAGAGGAATTTACATTGATGCAGATAAAGATAAGCGATAAAGAAAAAACAATTTGTTATAACCTGTACGATGAGTACGATATGGCAACACAAACATCATCAATGAGCCGCACTACCGGTTATACTTGTACGGCTGCACTAAATTTGCTGATAGAAAACATGTTTACCGAAAAAGGTGTTTTTCCACCCGAACTGGTTGGTAAGCATGAAAAATGTTTCAATTTTATCCTTAATTATCTTAAAGCAAGAAATATACATTATGTAAGGTCTTAAAAAATGATTACTTAACTAAATATTTGCATTCTTTTTAATCATTGGGGCTGCAGCCACCAAACAGTTTCTTAATTTTGTTCATAATCAAAAAATAAGGATGAGAAAATACAGTGTTATAGCCTTGTTGGCAATTTTAGCGGCTTGTAATAATAATGGTTCTGATGAATTTATAGATAACAGCGTAAAACCCGTTCCTGTACCAGCTATCAGTTATTCTATCATTGCAGAATATCCGCATGACACCAGCGCTTATACACAAGGGCTTGAATTTCATAATGGCAAATTATACGAAGGCACCGGCGATTTTGAAACATCATCATTACGCATTACTGATGCATTAACCGGTAAGGTAGAAAAGAAACACATGATGGGCACCGATTCTATTTTTGGAGAGGGCATTACCATTTTTAATAAAAAGATATATCAGCTTACCTGGGAAAGTAATATTGTGTATGTGTATGATATTAACAATTTAGATATGCCCATTAAAACTTTTAAATGGCCATACGAAGGCTGGGGACTCACCAATAACGGAACCGATTTAATTATCAGCGATGGTACCGCAAATTTATACTTTGTAAATCCGGATGATTTCAGGTTAAAAAGTACCATCAATGTAAGTGATAACAGTGGCCCTATTGATAATTTGAACGAACTGGAATATGTGGATGGGTTTGTATATGCAAATATTTATCAAACAGACAACATCATCAAGATAGATCCTGCAAGCGGCCATGTAGTTGGTAAAATGGAGTTTCCGGGCTTAAAAGAAAAATATTTTGCAGATAAGAATATACCCGGCAGAACCGATGTGTTGAATGGTATTGCTTATGACAGCACAAGAAAAACATTTTTTATTACCGGCAAACGATGGCCAAAAATGTTTGAATTAAGAATGAATTAATTTTTGCTTATCACATATATCACCGAGCTGCATTTACCGGCATCTTTCATTGCTTTTAAATTGGATGATAAGCCGTTTATAAAACCTTTTACAATTTTGTTTTTACCATATTTATATCTTTCACTTAACATACTAACATAAAAACTATCAAACCACATGGGTTTTATAGCTATGAGTTTTAAATTATGTTGTGTTAATAATTTTTGCATGCTTTGTGGCGAAAAATGATATAAATGGCGGGGTACATCATAAGCAGCCCAAAATTGGCCATACCATTCTGCATCTTTTGAAGTGTAATTGGGAACAGCAATAAATAATTTGCCGGTTGCTGTAAGCAGGCGGCTGATTTGCGTAAAGTATGAATGCAATTCGTGTACATGCTCCAGCACATGCCACATGGTTATTGCATGATATGATGCAGGTTGTAGTTCAAATAATTTTTCGGAGGTAAGCGGATTTATTTCATAAATAGAAGCTGCTTTTTTCCTGGCAGTTTCATCGGGTTCTAAACCTGTAATAACCCAGCCGGCATTTTTCATTTTATTTAAAAAAGCGCCTGTGCCGCAACCAATATCAAGTATTGCGCCTTTACTCATACCGGCATTTTTCTTAACAAGATTTCGTTTTGATGTTAGCGTTATATTACGAACCAGGTGGTACAGGTAATTGATAATTCCTTTTTTTGTATCGCTGTGAGAAATATAGTTATCAGAAGCATAGTAAGAACCGATTGCATCCTTTGCCGGTACATCTTGTGTAAACCTTGCTGTGCAACTATTACACTGCCATACCTGAAATAGTTGCTGTGAAACTGTATAATCTTTTGCAGTAAGCTGCTCCTGTATTTCTTCGCTTTTGCAAATAGGGCAACTGGTATAATGAATCATTGATGAACTAAATTTTAATGGAATTTCCGAAAAAAGAATTGCCGTTTGATTGTACAAAATAAAATAATAACAGTACTGCACAAATAGCGAAAAGTATAATTGCCCAAATCCACCAACGATTTTTAACTTCAGTTTTTGGAGCTAACAATTCGCTCATGGCTTTATTGGTAGTTTCCTTATCGCCAACCAACAATTGGTGTTCGGCCTGCGGATGTATTACTCTTTCGGCAATTACAGATTGTAAAAAGGCTGGCGGCAAATCTTGTGGCATAAAAATAATTTTACCTGTTTCATTGGTAAATATGCTACCTACTTGAGCCAGTGTAACTGTGTTACCGGCATCAATCAATTCTTTTAAACCATGGCAATAATCTTTTAATGCTTCTGCTGCATCAGTTATAGTTAATGAAGCAGAATTACTGATGTACTCAGTTAACAACCGGGGGTTTGTTTCTACCTGCACAAATTTAACCGTTGGGTACGGAGCCTGTATAAGCATATTAGTAAAATCGGCATTAGCAGTACTATTGTGTATTGAAAATGTTCCCAGCCCCGGCAAAGGGCAGGTTTTATTTTGAAAAAGATATGAAGCTATAAACGTCTGCATTTTTTAAAAGCTCAGCAAAGATATATGATACCGTTTACACTTCAGAAATGTTGTATTGCAGTATGCCTGCTTTTGTAGCAAAAGGGTTGAACGAGAATAGGCATAAGCAATCTGCAAACAGAAATTTATTTACACATATTACTTTGGGAAAAGGTAATTCTAAAAATTAACCTTCACGCCTCCCATTACATTTAGCCCCAGCACCTGATAATTATGCCAGCGCTCGTATTTTGTGTTTAAAATATTGTTTACATCAATCCAGGCGCTGAACATATTGTTAATTTTAAATTCTGCACCAGCACTTAAATCTGAGCCGGGTTTAAAAATCTTACTTATGTTTCCATTATCCAGGTAGTGGCCGCCGCCAAATGCATAAAAATCTGCTTTAAGCATAACCTGCTTAAATGCCCACCAGCGCAGCGAACTGGTAAATTCCATAGGAACGGTGTTCCAGGCTTTTGCATTATCCTGCATACCGGTATAGCCATTAAATGTTACGCCTGCCGTAACGGTAAATTTTTCTTTGCTTACAAAACTTACATCGCCATGAACTTTAAAGTTTTTTACTTTGCTTTCGTTGCTTATTAAAAAAGATTTATTATCGGTAGCGGTATCATTTATAAAGAAAGGCAGGTTGCTATAGGTAACATAACCGGCTTTGGCATTAAAATTAAAATGTTTGCCAAGCGTACCTTTTATTCCTCCATAGTATTCAGTTTCTTTTGTGTTTAATTGTGCGGTTAAGGGCGCCAGGTATGGGTTAATGTTAGATAAATTTCGATATGTGTTTTTTACTATGCGGCCAACCCATCCTGCCTGGAAAGCAAAAACATTTTCGGCAATATATGCTTCGGCAAAAACATTGGGCAGCCATACAAATTTGCCATTATCCCATGTGGGTACTACTCCCCCGTTAATGCTTACCCTGGGAGTGGAAAATACCAGCGATGGGGCAATTGAAATTACATTGTTGTTGATTTTTACATTGGGTGTTAACCCTTTTGTATTATACGTTGTTACATCGGCCTTACCTTCAACTTTTATGGTAAAAACTTCACCAAACTGTTTTTCAACAGGCGCCGAAAGTATAAATGAAGTTTCGGTTAGTTTATTTATGTTGGTAAAATTGCTTACCTGCAGGTTAGGGTTATAGTTTATGCCAAAATCGCCGGTTTTTGTATTGCGAACACCAATGTTAAACGCTAAATCCTGAAACTGCTGTCTTACATCTTTCTTTGAATAATTAAAAACACTGGTATCGTATCCATATAAAAAATTCTCATGCAGTTTTACATCCACTCCGGCATATACTTCATTGCCCGGTAAAAACAGGCTGCCGGCAGCTTTTATGTTTAATCTTGAGTAGTCCTGGTACAAAAGTTTTCCTTTTCCCGAAATATAATCGGCATAAACATTGGCTAAAAATTTTTTACCGTTGCCAAAACTAAACCCGGCGCTTATATACGGGGTAGAGAAATTACCATATCCAACTTTTACAAAATTACGCTGACCCAGGTATAAGTTTGTATCCTGCTGCAAGGCCAAAGGTTGTAAGGGAATTGGCTGGTATGCATAAAACAGGTTTTGTGGCGGAATGTTATAAGTTAGTTGGGGATGTGTTGTATCTGCATTTAAATGAGAAGCCGAAAAATTTATTTTGACTGCATTGCGTAATACAGGTTTATAAACCGAATTAATATCAATAGTGGATGTTTTTTTACCAGGTTCTTTTTGTGCATACAAACTTGTTGTAAAAAGTGATGCAGCAAAAAACAGCATACCCGTATAAAATATCAGTTTTAATTTAATCTTATTGATCATTGAATATTTTTTATTTAATTTTTGCATAGTTTGATTAGCGGTTATTTTTTGGTGATATTGCATTTATTCAACACCCACTTTACTTACAGCTTTCTCTTCTTCAATGGCTTTGTCTAATTTGCGCTGTGCTTCTTCTTTTAATTCAGGTATCACCGAATTTTTTGCCACACTTTCATATGTTGCTTTAGCATTGAAATAATCTTTTTGTTTCATAAAAATATCACCCAATAAAATATAACTTTTTGTTACCCAGTTATCATACGAGCCTGTTTCTTTAATTACTGCCAATGCCGATTTTTCTGCGGCAGTAAGGTTGTTTAAACTAAACTGGCAATTGGCAATTTCGTACCGGGCTTCGGCACCCCATGCAGATTTATTAATAGCTGCACATGATTTAAAAGATGCAATCGCTGCCATACAATCGTTGTTCACCTGCTGCGATTTACCCAATACCAAAAATGCAATTGATTTATCATCGGTGCTAATTCCTTTTTTAGTGAGCAGGTTTTTGGCTGCGTCATTTGCCTGCGTATAATCTTTTAACTGGTAGTAGCAACGAACCAATCCTCTTAATGCTTCAAGTTGGTTATCCTGGTTTATGGCGCCATCGGTTAACGATTCAAAATATTTTTTTGCTTTGGAATAATCTTTCAGTTCAAAATAACTAATCCGGGCAGCTTCAAGCGTTGCTTTTTCAAAAAAACGGTTAAGCCCTTTACCGTTTACATAATCGTAACCAGGTAAAGCATTGGCCCAGTCTTTTTTTATATTATAACATTCGCTACTAAAAAAGTTTGCTTCCAGGCTGTAATTGCCATTGGGAAATTTTGTAAGGTAATTTTTAAAACCTGTTATTGCTGCATCGCAATCATTGGCATTATATTTTAAAGCTGCTGCGGTATAGGTTAGCGAATCGGCTTCATTTACCGAAATATTTTTGCCGCTGCGGCGCATCATCTCAATATATTCATCAGGTTTTCCAATTTCAACATAAATATTTTTCATTATACCGGTTGCTTCATCGGCTTCTGATGATTGAGGATATTTTTGTACCAGGGTTTGATAATTTGTTAGCGCTTCATCATACTTATCAGCATTGTAATAAACCAATCCAAGTTTTAAGTATGCAAGGGGTTTTAAACCGCCAGCAGCCGCATCGTTTAATACATTATTAAGGTATGGAACTGCTGATAAGAATTTTTCATCGGCAATATAGGTTTGTGCAATTTCCATATTTACATCTGGTACCAGGTTACTTTTAGGATATTGTTTTAGTAAATTGTTGAGTGTATTTATTTTATTGGTTGAACTTTTTACACCGGCAATCATGGCTTTTTGAAACATGGCATAATCGCTTTGTGGTAAAGCATTATTTACAATATTATCGTACAGGTTGTTTGCTTTTGTAAAATCCGAATTCATGAAATAACAATCGGCGCTGCGTACATAGGCATCTTGCTCTATTGTTGATGATGTTACAGATACGGATTTTGTAACCTGTTCAAAATAACTTAACGCTTTTGAGTAATTTTCTTTTTGAAACCAACTATAGCCCAGGTCGTAATTGGCAGTATTGCGGTTGGCTTCGCCTTGCGTGGGCACGGCGGCCTGCAGGTAAGTACTCATATATTTTATACTGTTATCGTATTCATTATTGCGGTAAGCAATTTCGCCTTTCCAAAAGTTTGTATAAGGGGTTACGGATGAATTAGGTAAGGTTAATATTTTTGAGAATAGTTCGTCTGCCCGTTTCAGTTGCTGGTCGTTTACCAGCTCTACTGCCCTGCCATATAAAATTCGTGGATAAACTTTTTGCATGGATACAGTGGGATTACTGAAAGATTCGTACAATTTTAATGCATCGGCAAAATTGTTGGTATTGGCCATCAGGCTTACCAATATTTCTTTGGCTTCGGTATTATATTCACTGCCGGGATAATCGTTTAGGTATTTTTTCATTTCGTTGATGGCAATATCCTGGTAGCCCAATTCGTACGAAAGTTTGGCATAGTTAAAGCGAGAAACCTGTTGTTGCTTTTTATTGCTGCTATTATAGGCGCTGTACTGGAAAGCATTACGGGCATTGGCTTTTTGATTGGTGCGTAAATAACAATCGCCTAAAAGGTACATGCTGTTTTGCCCCATTGAATCTTTTTCGGTGCTCAGTTGTTTAAATCCTTCAATGGCTTTATCCAATTTATTAGCATCGTAATAACAATAGCTAAGTTCATACATAATTTCTTTGGTTACCTTATCGCTATTATTTACATACGCTTCTATTAGTGGCAATGCCTTTTGATAGTTTTTCTTTTCGAAATACAACTGCCCCATCAGCAGGTTCATTTCTTTTTGGTAAAATAGTACGCCGGGCCTGCCCAATACGCTTTCTCCATATCTTAATGCTTCATCTTTTTTACCCTGGAAATAAAAAATTTCGGCAATGTAATAAGGTACCACACCTTTGTAATCTTCATGTGTTTCTACCAGTTTAAATGCTTTTAATGCTTCATTGTAATTGCGGTCGTAATAACTTATAAATCCATAATAATAATTAGCAGGTATATAATATTTATTTTCGGGCATTTGGTGTATTTCATCAAACAATGGTTTTGCTTCGCCAAATTGTTTTAAATTAAAATAGCAATAGGCTTTTTCAAACTTGGCATCAGCAATTTCATCATTGCTTAAATTTTCAAGTCCTGCTCTTTCGTAATAATTGATGGCGTTGCTATAATCGTCTTTTAAAAAATAATATTTTGCCAGGTGATAACTCAGTAATTCTCTACGAGGTTCATTGCTTACAACATCTATATAATGCCGGGCTTGCTGTTCAGCTACAGGCTGTTGCAATTTTAACTGGCATACTATGTAATAATAATTAACATCGTCATTTATATAAGCATGGTCGCTTGTGCTGTTATCGGGGTTTTGGGCTTTTAAAGCAGCAAACAATGGGTATGCAAGTGCATATTGTTCTTTTACAAAAAGCTCTTTAGCATCTTTATAATATTTTTCGGGATCGATAGTGGCATGTGTAGCTTGTGCAATTGCAGATATGGAAAAAACTGTTGCAAAAAACAATAACGAAAATTTTTGTCTTATCATGTTGAATGGTTGATTCTTTTTTACTGATTGCAAAATTACTGGTTAAACCACAGCGTTACAAACATCATTCCAATTGATTGTTAATAAGTGGATAATTGATGTAAACAAAACGAATGTATTTTTACAATGCTGTTAATGAAATGATAAATAAGCGCTGTTATTCATTTTTTATAACAGTTATTTAAAACCTCAATCACCATTAAAAGAAAAACGAATGAAGAAATTATTTACAACAAAGTATTCTGCAGGGGCATTCAATGCAGCTATGTTGCTGTTAAGGATTGGTAGCGGAGTATTATTGATGAACCATGGTTATGGTAAACTGATAAAATTTAGTAGCCTGCAACATAAGTTTGTGAGCATTTTAGGATTGGGAAGCACTATAACATTATCGTTAGTAATTTTTGCAGAATTTTTTTGCAGTATGTTTATAATTTTAGGTTTGTTTACCAGGCTGGCTGCCATACCTATAATTATTGTTATGAGTGTAGCACTATTTAAAGCCCACAATTTAGATTTTTTTGACGAAGGCGAAGTTGCAGCCTTATATTTAACCGCTTTCTTTGTAATATTAATTGTTGGCCCAGGTAAAATTAGTGTTGATGGTATGATTGGAAAATAAAATTGTAAAACCTTAAATAAATTGGTTTAAAAAAAAGGGCAACTGTTCAAGTTTATTCAAAGTTAAATCATGTTTGTTACCGAAACACAAATACGTATTCATTATGCACTAACCGACCAGATGGGAGTTGTGTATTACGGTCATTATGCCCAGTTTTATGAAATTGGACGATCCGAAGCCATCAGGCAGATCGGTTATACTTATAAGGAGATTGAAGCGCTGGGTATTATTATGCCAGTGGTGGAAATACATAGCCGTTTTTTACGGCCTGCAAAATATGATGACCTCATTACGGTTAAAACTATACTAAAAGAAATGCCAACTCATTTTAAGATTGTTTTTCATGCCGAAATTTATAATGAGCAGGATGAACTTTTAAATACCGGTATGGTAAGTTTATTTTTTGTAGATGCCAAAACAATGAAACGTTGTAATATACCGGAGCTGTTAAGAGAGAAACTGGCTAAGTATTTTTAAATGATAGGCTTTAAAATATTGCCCTTACCGAAGCTCTGCCAATATGGATGGTTCTGGTATCGCCGGGTTTTCTGCCTTCGTACTGGATGCTAACTTCAATATTACCCGCTAACCGCTTTGTAAAATCTATATTCCATAAATAATTTTTACCGGGCAATAAGCCTTCTAATAAAATAAAACCAACGGTGGTATTGGCAGCACCGGCGTAGCCTTTAAAATTTATTTGGTTTAGCGAAAAACGACCGCTGATGGTACTGTTAGAAAGTATATTGTACCGAACATCTGCCGTAAACACATGGCTACTGGCACTTTCAAGCGAATCGATGGTATTTCTTTTTTGTGCATACGCATACGTTAAACCTGCCCTAAAATTTGTTTTGTGTACATACGAAATAGAAGGTTCAACAATATTTTGTAAAACAAGATAGTTCCTGTTATCGAACTTAGGGCCTGTGGTGTTCAATACATTTTTTAATTGCCGGTAACCTAATGTAGTTACAAAATTTCGGTTAATATTCCAACGGAGTTTGCCCGAAAGAGTGCGTAGCCTGCGGCTTTCGAAACCGTAACTCAATAAAGATTTTGCGTTACTGATGCTATGTGTAATATCAAATCCCCATTTAATGTTGCTCCGGTTAAAATATAATGTGTTAGAAAAAAATGAATTTAAAGTTATTAAAGTGGTATCAACAAGATGTTTGGTAAATGGGTTGAACTGGAATTTGCCAGTAGCAATATCTTTTTTATTTATTTGCAATGCAGAGCTGGAGCTTGTGCGTGCCAGTAATTTTAATAAACCCCTTGCACCCGGCTTTATAATTAATTTAGGGTTTAGCGAAAAACTGTAATTAAACTGTACGTAATTGGCTTTTACATATTGATTGCTGGGGGTAAAAACCCGTATATATTTTTTCTGATCCTGGAAAACTGCTATTTCAAATTCATTTAATTCAGGTAAGCCATTATTGTTGTAATCAATCCAGGTGTATTCGCCTTGCCCTGCCGGTACTTCCACAAAAGTGTATTCCCTTTTTTGTTCCTGCCCCGAACCCAGTTCGTACAACATATTGCCAACCAAAAAACCTTTAAACTCGTTCACATAATATTCGGCACGGCCAAGCAAACTTTCATCTGCCTGTTGCTGGCTAATTGTGGCATTGGTTATATGCAGTTTGCGGTAAGTGGCATTTAATTTAAACTGGTGTTTTTCGCTTTTAAGTAATTCTGTAAAAAAATTGTAGTTATCGCTGCGGTTGGCTTGTATCAATTTTGAGTTAGAAGGCAGCATGTCGTTTCTTGTAAAATATGATAAACCCCATTTATTTGCTTTAGCCGGATTTGATTTTAGCGAAACTTCCCATACATTAAAGGCATAACTCATCAGCGATAAGGAATCATTTGTTTTATTACGAATGCTGTTATGCTCGCTATTGTATTTAAGTCCAAACTGCATGTTGTGTAATCGGGTAATAACTTTTTTCAACTCAATATTAGGTCTAAAAAAAGAACCTGATTCAGCAAGCCTGTTACTTGTAGTTAAACTAATTTGGCTGCTTAGTTTCCAGCCTTTTATATTATTAAAGCTGCTAAGCAAATGACGCAAACCGTTAAAATCATCGCTGCGGTTATAACTGCTAATACCATATTGTAAAAAGTTTCCTGTACTATCAGCCAATTTTATATCGGCATTGGCAATATGTTCATCTGCAGCCGCAATATCGTAGGGCAGGCTCCAGTCCCTTAAAAATTCTATATTCCTTAATCTTTCTGCCGGCTTAAATTTTTGTTGTACAAACTCGTAGCCCAGGCTGGTTTGAAGTAACAGGTGCCGGTTAAATAATTGTATTTTGGTATCATCTTTTACAAATTGAAATTTTGCAGCAAGGCCTTTGTCGTTGCTTTTATCTTTGCCCGAAAAAAGGTTTATATCGTAATCACTCATGGCTACTTCGGCCTTAAGTTTTGTTTTTGTATTGATGGCGTACTCGCCGCCAATGGTTATTATCTGTAGTTTTTTTGGAGATACTAGTAAGATGACAGGGGCATAGTCGCCCTGTTTATTATTATTAACATCGGGCTGTACCCAACCAAAAACTTTTCCATTGGTTGCGTTTTGCAATACAGTATAATTGCCTTTACCCGGCCCCAGGTAAGTAAAACCCAGGTTATATAAAATGTCGTTTGCGTTGGTTGAAAAAACAAAGATGGAATCATGAATTGTGCCGTTATATAATGTATCTATCTTTTTATATAAAATTTTTCCTGGACTTAATGTATCCCTCACTGCATTTTCATAATAAGCCGTATCAATACCATCGCCAATATTTGCCAAAAACTGTTTTTGGGTTTCATCAAGCACCTGATTTATTGAAGAGTTTTTAGCATCGGCATTATTATAAAAGCCAACATTTAGCTGGAATTTTTTATTAAAAACCATTTCGTTGCTAGCATATATTTGAGAGTTTAAAAAATTACGGTCGGCATATTCAAACTCCACTTGTATGCGGTTATCTTTTGTTACCAATCTTTTTTGAGTGAAAGTAAGTTCGGCAGTGTTGTAATTAATAACATAGTCCTGGTCTTCGCCACGCTGTAGCAGTTCGCCATCCCAATACACCCTTTCGGTGCCGGCCAGCACTACAAAAAATAATTCAAGTGTAGGGCTTGTTAACCGGTATGGGCCCTGGTTGCCTTCAAAAGGAGTAATAATGTTTTTGGTAAATTTACCTTTGGCAATAGCGCCGCTTAGCAATAATGAATTAGAAATGTTCTTTCCAATTTTATTATCGGTAATAAATGATACACCCTGTAATCTTTTATAAAAGTTTAGAAAATAATTTTTGCTTTGCCGTATATCTATATCACCCAGGTTTATTTGCCAGCCTTTCTTTTTTACTTGTAAAAAAATGCGGTCAAAATCCCTAAGGTCTTGAGTATTTCCATCGGGTTGTATAGGAATGTTGTTATCGGTGATAGCGGCAGTAAGTTCCATGCTATCGCCAATAAAGCCATTCAATTGCAGGTTAAGGCTGCTGTTTACAACGGCATCCTGGCTGTTGCCAAAAGAAATTCCACGGCCAAAACTACCTTCCGATTTTATGTTGCCAAAATCAACCAATGGATTATTTTTTTTGCCGCCAACTGTTAGTGTAAAGGGATCGGAGGGCAAAAAATTATATCGGATACTATCGTAATTAAAACGGCGTGTAACAGCATTTAATTTATATGGAAAGGTACGGTAGGTTATCACTACATTTTCCTGCGGCGGTTTATCAAGCCAGGTAATTGTAGCATTTACTTCATCAACCTTATAAAAAAATGGCGATACCGCTTCAATAATAACCGAGCCGGGCACCAGGCTCATAGAATCTATTTTGATTATTTTTTCACGGGTACTGATGGTTATTTTATGAAGGTTTGAAAGTGGCGCTGGCGTAACTATTTGCGCCTGTACATAATAAGCCATGAAGTGTAACAGAAGAATGATGTATATCCTTTTTTGCTTCAAGCTGTTTTGGTATTAGAACGCTAAAATTACTGATTATTGTACAAGGCTGCTGAACAGGCAAAAGGGATACTGCAAACTGTTTAGTACAGATTATTTGGTTACAAACAAATTTGAAATCATTTTTAATTAATCTAACTGTGTAAAATGGTAGCAACATTTATTATTCATCAACTAAAAATGTACCGAGGTCAATTATTTCGCCTTCGCCCAGTTTAAATTTTTCCAAACCATCTATATCCACATTGTGCATCACTTTGCTTTGAAAAACCAGGGCATCGCCATCGTACAATGCAAAATACAGGTCGGGATCTTTTTCGGGATTTAAAAAATCTGTATAATCGGCATTTTTAAACGAAACGCTTGCAGTACCATTTTCATCCAAACTGCTTTTGCCCAGGTAATCATCTTCCATAAGGTCTTTTTCAAACAAACGAAATTCAAAAGCAGTGCCAGTTAAAGGAGCATTACTACCCTTGCGAATGAAACTGGCTTTTACTTCAATATTCATGTCGGCATCTAAAGAAAAATTACTCATAGTATTTTATTGGTTTATAAAAAATTATAGGTTGATGTTATAAAGAAGCTTCGTCAAACTTTAATCATTCAATTTTAGTACAGCTAAAAATGCTTCCTGCGGCACTTCCACATTACCAATTTGCTTCATCCGCTTTTTACCTTCTTTTTGTTTTTCTAAAAGTTTACGTTTACGGCTTATATCGCCACCATAACATTTAGCGGTAACATCTTTACGCATGGCGCTTATATTTTCACGTGCTACCACTTTAGCGCCAATGGCAGCCTGTATGGCAATTTGAAACTGTTGCCTGGGCAACAATTCTTTTAATTTTTCGCAAAGTTTGCGCCCAAATTCATGGGCACGACTTCTATGAATCAAAGCGCTTAAAGCATCCACTTTATCGCCGTTGAGTAAGATATCCATTTTTACAATGTCGCTGGCACGGTATTCAAGCGGATGGTAATCGAAAGAAGCGTAACCACGGGTAATGCTTTTAAGCTTATCGTAAAAATCAAAAACTATTTCAGTAAGCGGCATTTCAAAACTTAACTCCACACGGGTAGGCGTTAAATAATGCTGATGAGTAAGAATACCACGTTTGGTAATGCAAAGCGTCATTATGTTACCAATGTACTCAGGCTTGGTTATTATCTGAGCTTTTATAAATGGCTCATCAATATGATCAATCCTGGTAGGATCGGGCATTTCGGTAGGATTGTTTATTTTTTTTACTTCACCTTTATTGCTAGTGGAAATAAAACTTACGTTGGGCACGGTGGTAATTACCGTTTGGTTAAACTCCCGCTCTAATCGCTCCTGTATGATTTCCATGTGTAACATGCCTAAAAAACCGCAGCGAAAACCAAAGCCTAAAGCTTGTGATGTTTCCAATTCAAAAGTAAGCGAAGCATCATTTAACTGTAGTTTATCCATACAATCCCGCAATTCTTCAAAAGCATCTGTCTCTACCGGGAAGATGCCGGCAAATACCATTGGTTTTACATCTTCAAATCCTTTGATAGCTTCTTTGCTGCCATTAACCATTGTGGTGATGGTATCGCCCACTTTTACTTCCCTGGCATTTTTTATACCTGTAATAATATAACCCACATCTCCTGCCTTAACTTCCTGGCGTGGACTCATACCAAATTTTAAAATCCCTACTTCATCGGCGCCATACTGCAGGCCGGTATTACTAAACTTAATTTGATCGTTCTTTTTAAGTGTTCCGTTAAAAACCCGGTAATACACTATAATGCCTCTGAAACTATTATACACACTATCAAAAATTAGCGCTTGTAGTGGTGCGTTAGCATCGCCTTTAGGCGACGGAATACGTTCAATAATGGCAGTAAGGATTTCTTCAATGCCTATTCCGCTTTTACCACTAGCCAGCAAAATATCATCCGGTTTACAACCTATCAATTCCACAATCTGGTCGGTAACTTCGGGTACCATTGCACCATCCATATCAATCTTATTGATAACCGGAATTATCTCAAGGTTATTTTCAATAGCAAGGTATAAGTTGCTGATTGTCTGCGCCTGAATTCCCTGGCTGGCATCAACTAAAAGCAAGGCGCCTTCACATGCTGCAAGTGCCCTGCTAACCTCATAACTAAAATCAACATGGCCCGGTGTATCAATTAAGTTTAGCACATATTCTTCGCCTTTCCATGTATAATTTATTTGAATGGCGTGACTTTTAATGGTAATACCTTTTTCTCTTTCCAAATCCATATCATCCAGTACCTGTGCCTGCATTTCTCGTTCGCCAATGGTTTTGGTAAACTCAAGCAGCCTGTCGGCAAGGGTACTTTTTCCATGATCAATATGTGCAATGATGCAAAAATTTCTAATGTTCTTCATGTACGTTCGCTCTCTTTTTAAGTGGGCAAAAGTAATTTAAAATACTGGCATTTGAACAGTTATTGTATTGAGAACAAAGCTAATTATAAGCCAGGGTGTAAAACTGTTTTAACCGGGATACACTGTATGAAGTAGTACTAAATTTTGAAATGTAGTTTATACAATTTTATTTGAGTAAAATGTAAATGTATTTATATAAAATCTGTTTAGTTAAAATCACCAGTCAATTATAGTATGAATTTATGAATAGTAAAACTTGTTGTTAAATATTACATGGGAGGTTTGTTTTTTTTTGTATAATTTAAAAGCAATATGTAGAATTTGTTGAAAACCTTAAAACAGCATATTAGTAAAAAATAAAAAAAATTATTATTTTACCAACAACCTAATAAACTCCTACCCTATGTAAGTGAGAAAGGCGGAGCCTTTAATAATTATTTTGACTTATGAAAACATTACACTGAAAATTGTAAAATTAATGTTATGGAAACTATTTATTTAACGGTTATTAATCACAAAAACAACCGTTGTATTGCCTTAAATTTTGATTATAAAACAGCGTTAAATAACTGTGTACGTAAGCTGCAAAATATAAGGTGGAGCGTTACTTTAAAAGCCTGGTATATACCATGCAGGCGTGAAGCCTTTCAGCAACTTGCCAAAGCAACCGAAGGTTTAGCCCAATTGGATACTGCTACTTTAAAAACACAATTAAAACAAATAAAGCAAGAGCAAGAATTTACGTACAATGAAAAAATATTACATGCTGTAACTGCAAAAAATACAAGCATAAAAAATGAGTTTGCTTTAATACCTTATTTAACAGATGCAAACAAAATGGCCTTGCATGATTTTATTGACATGCTAAGATTGAAGGGATATAGCAGCAATACCGTACGTACTTATAAGAATGAGTTTGGTGTTTTTTTGCAGGCAATAAAAAGTAGAACAGCACAAAGTATAACAATTGATGAAATTAAACGCTACCTGTTATATTGTCTAGGGCAACTTAAACTAACCGAAAACACCGTACATAGCCGGTTAAACGCACTAAAGTTTTATTACGAACAAGTATTAGGGCGAGAAAAATTTTTTTTTGAAATACCCCGACCCAAGAAACCTTTAAAGCTACCCAAAGTAATCAGCGAAGAAAAAATGCTTAAAGCACTTTTAGCAGTGCAAAACATTAAGCATAAAACTATTTTATTGCTTGCATATAGTGCAGGCTTACGAGTAAGTGAAGTAATACATATTAAGCCAACAGATATTGACAGCCACCGTATGCAAATACGTATAAATAATGCAAAAGGGAAAAAAGACAGGATGGTAACATTAAGCACCCACATGCTACCGTTACTAAGAAGTTATTATATAAAATACAAGCCCAAAACATGGTTATTTGAAGGCCAGTATGGCGACCAATACAGTGTACGCAGTGCCCAGGTGCTTTTTCAACAAACATTTAAGAAACTTAAGTTACCGGCACAATTTAGTTTTCATAGTTTAAGGCACAGTTATGCAACCCATTTATTAGATAATGGAACTGACATAAGTTATATACAAAAATTATTAGGCCATAACGATATAAAAACCACTTTGCGTTATGCCCATGTAAGTATAAAAGATGTAGGAAAAATTGAAAGTCCACTAGACTGTGCCTTACGTAAACAGGGAAAATAAAACTTGCGTAAATTAAATTGTTTTGCATTAAACAATTTAATATACGAGTAATCAGGAAATAAATGCAATTAAAAGAAATTATATATAAATTTAAAACTCAAAAATATAGGCAAGGATTAATAGGTGATTGCGTATATTTATGAGTTGTACGCAATAAATTGACACACCCTAAAAATCATAACCACATATGCGACCATTAATTTCATTGTTATTTCTATTTTTTGCAGCCACCACTTTTGGACAGGACAAGATTGAAGGCATTGGTAAGTTCAAACTCAAAAAAACGACTGTCGCTTACCTTGACACTTTAGTAAAAGAAAAAGATTTTGACCGAGAAGTAATAAAAAGCTATGACGACTATTTCAAAATAATGTATAAAAAGGACAAGCTAGCTGAGCTTTTCCCAGACACAGTAAAAACATACAATTCTCCACCATATACACATTATTGTAAGGACACAAGAGTTTTTTATATACCTAAGATGACAATTTCAGATATAGAAGTTAAGGACACCTATCTTACATTTTATAAGGACACTTTAGTCAATATCAATACAGACTATTCATCAGAAATTGTTGAAGCATTTGAATTGAAATATGGTA
>Ga0138256_10000113_pt1 | contig 94671 bp, 75 predicted proteins | sample KNB2016incub_MG_FD_105486 | JGI IMG/M metagenome (GOLD analysis project Ga0138256, IMG submission 105486) | Active sludge microbial communities from wastewater in Klosterneuburg, Austria - KNB2014incub_MG | ecosystem: Engineered > WWTP > Activated sludge > Unclassified | place: Austria... | reverse complement strand
ATTGCCATGCCGCTTGCGCATCACAGCGTCCAATTCAGCGCGTTGTTCACTCGTCAGCATCGTTCTTTGCATACCTCAAGATATGCGGGCAATGCATTCGATTTCAATGGTTCAGTGGACTAGAACCGTGATGCTGCTCTTGCTGCCGATCCTGATTCCCCTCGCTGGCGCTTTGCTCACGGCGTTGTTACCAATCGACGGGCGCGGCCGACCCGCGCTGGGCGTCGCCGCCGCGCTGGCGCAGCTTGTCGCCGCCGGAATGCTGTTGTCGGGGCTACCCGAAGGCGGCAGGCTTTCTCTGATGCTGGGCAACTGGCCACAGCCTTACGGCATCGAACTGGTCGCCGACACACTGAGTGCGGCCCTGGTCCTGGTCAGCGCCCTGCTCGGGCTGGTGGTGCTGCTTTATTCGCTCGGCCAGGATGGTTCGAAAAACGCCGCCCAGGACGCCACCGCAACACCGCTGATGCTCGGCCTGCTGGCTTCGGTCGCGGCGGTGTTTCTGGCCGCCGACCTGTTCAACCTGTATGTCTGGTTCGAACTGATGCTGATCACCACGTTGGGCTTGCTGGTGAGTCGTGGATCTTTACGTGGCAACGAGGCCGCCTTCAAATATCTGGCAATGAATCTGGTCGGCACACTGCTGTTGTTGATGGCGGTGGCGCTGATCTATGCCGCCAGCGGCCAACTCAATTTCGCCTCCTTGCAAGTCGCCGGGCAATGGCCGGAAGTCGCCGCCGGGCTGCGGCCCTATCTCGGTCTGCTGCTGCTGGCGCTGTTGCTGAAAGCCGGGGCGTTGCCGCTGTTCGCCTGGTTGCCGGCCAGTTATCCGGTGCTGCCGCCAGCTGTTCTCGCCCTGGTCGGTGGGCTGCTGACCAAGGTCGCCGCCTATGTGTTGCTGCGCCTGACCGGCCAGGTCTTCGCCGTGCCCGAGCTCTGGCTGGAAGCGCTCGGCTGGCTGGCCCTGCTCACCATGTTCGTCGGGGTGCTGGGCGCCGCCTATCACTGGGACGTGCGCCGCATCCTGGCGCTGCACATCGTCAGCCAGGTCGGCTACCTGCTGCTCGGCATCGCGCTGGCCAGCCCAGCCGCAGCGGCCGGGACCACCTACTTCGCCATCCACAACATCCTGGTCAAAGCCAATCTGTTCCTCATCGCCGGACTGATGTTCGCCAGCGCCGGCCATTACGACCTGCGTCGCATCGGCGGCCTGTATGCGGCGCGCCCGCTGCTCGCCGTGCTGTTCCTGATCAGCGCCTTTTCGCTGGTCGGCGTGCCGCCCAGCACCGGTTTCTGGGGCAAGTTCATGCTGCTGAAGGAAGCGTTCGAACAGCAACGTTATGTCTGGGGCGGCGGCGCGCTGGCCGTCGGCCTGCTGACGCTGTACTCGATGAGCAAGATCTGGCTGGAAGGTTTCTGGAAGGCGCATCCCGCGTCGACCGCGAGCGCCGCGACGATTCCGCCGCCGGCCTATGCGGCGGTGTTGTTGTTGACCGGCCTGATCCTGGTCATGGGGCTGTATCCGGAACCGTTCATCCACCTGGCGCAAGTGGCTACAGCCGGGTTCTGGAATCCGGGAGGCGTGCCATGACAAGCCCGATGTCAAAACAGATGACTCAACCTCAGGCCATGCGGCGCTTGCTGTCCAACTTCTTGAAAGAACTGGCCCTCTCCGGCTGGGCTACGGCGCGGGTGATTCTGGCGCCGCGCGGCCAGGTGCAGCCGGGCTTTGCCCGCCTGGACTATGGCGACCTCGGACCGGGCGCCGCCAGCCTGCTTGGCGCGCTGGCAACCCTGACACCAGGCACCACCAGCCTGGAGATCGACACGGAGCGACACGAAATACGTCTGCATCTGCTCGACGCTAGCCAGACCGAGTCCACTCTGGCCGCCATCCAACGCGACTTCGTGCTGCCGCTGCGGGTCTTGTCGGGAGCCGCATCATGACCCTGCTGTTCATGCTGTTCGTTGTTGTCGCCGGCCTGGCCACCGTGCCAGGTTTGCATCGGCTGCTGGTCGGCCCGACCCTCGCCGACCGGGTCATCGGCCTCGATCTGCTGTTCGCCATCGCCATCGTGCTCAGCCTGACGGCGGCGCTGCTCAGCCAACGCACGGTGTTTCTTGATGTCGCCATGGGTCTTGCGGTAGTCGGTTTCGTCGCCACGCTGGCCTGGGCGCGGCTGATCCAGCTGCGTGCGGGAGGCGACTCAGAATGACCGCGACCGTCGGCTGGCTGGTCTGTGGCCTGGCATTGTTGATCCTGCTGATCGCCGCGCTGGGCGTGTACCGCTTGCCGGATGCCTTGTCCCGTCAGCATGCCGCGACCAAGGCCGCCACTCTGAGCTTGACCCTGTTCGCGCTGGGTACAGCCTTGCTGGCCTGGGATTGGGCCTGGACCTGGCGTTTGCTGGTGTTGGTGACCATCCTGTTCGCTACCTTGCCGTTGGCGTCGCACGCTCTCGGACGGGCGGCGGCCGATGCCGGCGAGCGCGAACGCGGGGATGACCGGTAAGGGTCAATCGGGGCTGCTCATTCCTTCGCAGATCAGAACTCCGCTTTGTCAGAAGAATCGGTTGGCGAGTCTTGGCTCTGGAAGCCTGCCGAGCACGTGATACAGAGAGAGCTCGGCGATCCTGAACGTCCGATGGCCGTACGCTTTTCTCAGTGTGACTTGGGCTTTGTTGTTCCGACCCTCGATGACACCGCTGGAGAACTGCTATTTGGCCCTGAAGTAGTTGAGTAGCAGCGCGCGGTGCGAGCGCATGGTGTCGGCAAACTTCTTCACCGGCTCGATGCGCGAACGCATCGCCCGTTTGCACCAGGCGTCAAGGAACTTGGCCGCCCAGGCAGGGGAGTCGTACTCCCAGAACAACTGGAACTCCTCTTTCAGCAGGTATCGGAAAACCCGAAGTTGCACTCACGGTATCGCTGATTCTTTCTGATCGCTTTGGCACCGATGATTCGCCGTCGCACTGATCAATTGACAAGCGGTGGACTGAGGCCTGACACCCCTGTGACCCAATCACGTGCCGTGCGGGGCGCCGAGCGCTCCCTTTTGCCGCCACATCACCCACCAAGAGGAATCGAACATGCTCTACGCACTCAGCTGGTTTCTGGTTTCCAGCCTTCTGGCGCTTTGGTCGCTGTCGGCGTGGGCGATACACGCCGCCGCCGTGTGGGCGGTCTCCAATGCCGGCGTGCTGACGGGTGCCCCATCGGACGCTGCTTCGGGCGCAGCGGGCCTTCGTCTTCCGGAATGGCTAGCGCCTTGGGTGCCACCTGAATTCGCGCAGGCGCTGACCTCGCTGCTGTCAGGCCTGGGCCCCGCCGTCGAGAGCCTGCTCCAGGCAACACCGGCGCTGGCCGGCGGACTGACCGTGGCGACCTGGGTCCTCTGGGGTCTCGGCAGCGCGCTGCTGATCGTGTTGGGGGCGGGTCTGCACCTGCTCATCGCGATGTGGCGCCGCCGAGGTGGCGCCTCAGGGCCTCGACCGGCCGGGCAGGTGGCCGCGTGACGGGAACTGCGTTCTTTCTCCTGCGCGACACGACGGCGCCACGGGAGTCGCCGCATAGGGAGGTCTGCGCGATACGGAAAGCCCCTGGACGGGCAGACACCAACAGCTACATTTCCCGACCATGAACATGCTCATGTTTCTCGGCGGCCTGATCCTCTTGGTGATCGGTGCCAACACGCTGGTGCGCGGTGCGTCCAAGCTGGCGATGTCATTTGGCATCAGCCCGCTCGTCGTCGGCCTCACCATCGTGGCCCTCGGCACCAGCGCGCCTGAAGTCGCGGTGAGCGTCGGCGCCGTGCTCGACGGCAAGACCGACATCGCCATCGGCAACGTGGTGGGCAGCAACATCTTCAACGTGCTGTTCATCCTGGGCATCAGTGCCTTGATCGCGCCCCTGGTGGTCAACATCCAGTTGATCCGCCAGGAGGTTCCGATCATGCTGGGCGCCAGCCTGCTGCTGCTGGCGCTTTCGCTGGATGGCCGGCTGTCCTTACTGGATGGCGGTTTCCTGTTCGTCCTGCTGCTGGCTTACACCGTGTTCCTGGTCGTGCAGTCGCGACGCGAGACGCAGGCTGCGAAGGATGAGTTTGCCGAAGAGATCCAGCCCGCCCAGGCCGGTGCCTGGGACAGCCACTGGGCGGCACAGATCGGTTTGATCGCTGCGGGTCTGGTGGCGCTGGTGTTTGGCTCGGACTACCTGGTGCAGGCCTCGGTGAACTTTGCCAAGGCCATGGGCGTGAGCGATCTCGTCATCGGTCTGACGATCGTTGCCGCAGGCACCAGCATGCCCGAGGTCGCCACCAGCATCACGGCCGCCATCAAGGGCGAACGCGACATCGCCGTGGGCAATGTCGTGGGCAGCAACACCTTCAACATCCTGGGTTGCCTGGGCTTGTCGGGGCTGGTGTCGGGCGACTTGGGTCTGGCGATGGCGCCATCGCTGCTGGCCTTCGACATCTGGGTGATGCTGGCGGTGGCCCTGGCCTGCTTGCCGGTCTTCATGACCGGCCGAGAGATCGCGCGCTGGGAAGGCGGCGTCTTCCTGGGTTACTACATGGCCTACGTAACCTACCTGATTCTGGCGGCGCAGCAGCACGACGCGTTGCAGGCCTTCTCGGGCGTGATGCTGGGCTTCGTCGTGCCGCTGACCGTGGTGACCCTGGTCGTGGTGATGATTCGCCGCCCCGCGACCGCCAGCGGATTTCCATGACAGCGCCCATCGTGCAGCGCCTAAGGCAAACCGCTGCGGCTCTGTCCGATGAGCGCGTGTCGATGCACACCCTCGCGCAGGCCCACGGGCCTGCGGCACACGGCAGCTTGCTGCTTTTGATGGCTGGGCCTTGCCTGCTGCCCGTGCCGGGGGTGGGCACGGTGCTCGGGCTGGGGATGGCCGCGCTGGCCGTCGCCATGTGGCGAGGCCACGCTTGTGCAGCCCTTCCCCGGCAGGTGGCCGAACTGGAACTCCCGCGGCATTGGGCGCAGCGGGTGCTGGGCATGCTGGCGTCGGCCTATGCCATGGCTGGACGATTCGCGAAGGCCAGGATGAGTCACCTCGCATTGCCAGGTCGGCGGTCAGGAACCGCTGCGGCGATCGGGCTGATGGCCGTGCTCGTCGTGCTGCCGATTCCCTTCGGCAACTTGCTGCCGACGCTGGCGATGATGCTCATCGGGGTGGGTCTGGTTTTTCGCGACGGCGTTGCCGTGGTCCTGGGTCAAATCACGGCAGGGCTGGCACTGCTTGCCACCGCCGGGCTGATGCTGATGGCATGGACCTGGGGCAGCGAATGGACGGCCCGCTGGGTTTCAATCTGACTGGGATTCTGGATGCTCTACGCAACTCTCAAGACTCTGCACGTGCTGTCCATCATCGTGTGGATCGGCGGCATGGTATTTGCGCATTTCTTCCTGCGCCCCGCCGTCGCCCAGCTCGAAGTGGCAGTGCGCTTGCGACTTATGCTCGATGTGCTCGGCCGCTTCTTCCGGGCCGTGCTGGCAGCCTCGCTGCTGACGCTGGCCACCGGTGTGTGGATGCTGGGCCGCGTGGCCAAGCAGGTGGTGCAGTCGGGTGGCAGCTTCGAGATGCCGCTGGCCTGGACCGTTATGGCGGCGCTCGGCGTCGCGATGGTGGCGATCTTTGTGTACATCCGTTTCGCGCTCTACAAGAAGTTCGGCCGGGCCGTTGCAGCGTCCGAGTGGGGCGCCGGTGGTGCGGCCCTGGCACAGATTCGCACATGGGTCTCGATCAATCTTGGCCTGGGAGTCCTGGTGTTGCTCATCACGCTGTTGCGCTGGTCGGCCTGAGTCCGGAATCTGCAGAGCACTCCCCTGCATCGTTGACGACACCGATGCCGTCAGCGGGGCGTTCGTTTCGCAAGCAGCGGCGGACCGTCTATGCCTGGAGGCTGACGCGGTGGTGGTCGCGCAGCCGCCGACGCGCCGAAGCCAGCAGTGGGTGGTTTTGGTCGAGTGGCGCCTCTCCACGCCTAGCCCGAACTTTGAGCGTTGCCTGAACGCAAGTGCGCGTGCCCGTTGAGCATTTGGTCAAGCGGGGGAGCGTTTACTGGATACAGGCGGGGTTCAGTGCAAGCAGGGCGAAGGCCTTTGCCTGGAGTGGCGTCGGGCGTTTGGTGAGGACGATCTTGGCCTCGGGCCACCTCAGCTCACGCTTTCAACAGACTCCGGGACATCGCCCCAGTCCGCAATCGGCACAGCTGCGATTCGATCTTGCATCTGCAAGCTTTGTATCTGCAATGCTTGCAGATACACTTCAATCATGAACCAGACCCGACCTGCCCCCGACCTGACGGCAGCCCAGCCTCGCGGCTGCACCAACCTGCTGCTGCGCCAGCTGACGCGCCAGGTGACGCAGCACTACGACGTCCACATGGCCGCCGCCGGGCTGAAGACGACGCAGTACTCGCTACTGTCGACCGTGCTCCAGCTCGGCCCGGCACGACCGGTCGACCTGGCGCTGGCGCTGAAGATGGATCCGTCGACGCTGACGCGCAACCTGAAGCCGCTGCTGGCCGCCGGCTGGGTCGACCTGAGCGCCGGGCCGGACGCGCGCACGCGCGCAGTGTCGATCACGCCAGCCGGCCGCGCCAAACGCAGCGAGGCGCAGCGCCACTGGAGACTGGCGCAAGACGGCCTGAACCGAATCCTGGGCCTGCCGCAGGTGGTCGCGTTGCACACGCTGGTGCAGACCTCGCTGGCGCTGCTGGCACCCGCCGAAGCGAAGGTCGGCGATGAATGAGCTTCGCCCCTCCCCCGCCCCGGCGCTGATCTCGCGCGGAACCTGGGGCGTCACGCTGGTGCTGCTGGCCGCGGCCGGCACCTTCGCACTGACCATGGGCGCGCGGCAGACCATGGGATTGTTTCTCGGGCCGCTGAACACCGCCACCGGCCTGGGCCTGGGCAGCATCAGCCTGGCCTTTGCCTTCGGCCAGCTGTGGTGGGGGCTGACACAGCCTTTTGCCGGTGCCATGGCCGACAAGATCGGCACCGCCCGCGTGCTGGTGGTCGGCGTGCTGCTGGTGGCGCTGGGCACCGCGATCACGCCCTACATGACCAGCACCCTGGGTCTGATCCTGGCCATTGGCGTGCTGTCGGCCGGTGGTGCCGGCATGGCCGGGCCGGCCGTGCTGATGGCCGCCGCCGCGCGCCTGATTCCGGCCGAGCGGCGCGGCATGGCCACCGGCATCATCAATGCCGGCGGCTCGTTCGGCCAGTTCGTGATGGCGCCGGTGGCCGGTGCGCTGATCGTCGGCCTGGGCTGGTTCAGCGCGCTGCAGGTGCTGGGATTTCTGGTGCTGCTGTGCCTGCCGGCGGCCTTGGTGCTGAAGGGCAATGCACGGCAGGCCGCCGCGGCGGGCCAGAGGGAGCTGGGCACCGGCGAGGCGATCCGTCACGCACTGCAGGACCGCAGCTACCTGCTGCTGGCCACGGGCTTCTTCACCTGCGGTTTCCACGTTGCTTTTCTGGGCACGCACCTGCCCGGGGTCGTCGCTTCGTGCGGGCTGCCCCTGCAGTACGGGGCCTGGGCCCTGGCGCTGCTGGGTCTGTTCAACATCGTGGGCAGCATCGGCATGGGCTGGGCCGTCGGCCGCTGGCGCATGAAGTCGCTGCTGTCGATCGTGTATGCCACGCGCGCACTGGCGGTACTGCTGTTCCTGCTGGCGCCCAAGACCGGCGCCGTGGTGTTGTTGTTCGCCGCCGTCATGGGCCTGACCTTTCTGTCGGTGGTCCCGCCCACGGCCGGTCTGGTGGCCAAGTTCTTCGGCGTGGCCAACATGGCCACCTTGTTCGGCGTCGTCATGCTGACGCACCAGGTCGGCGGCTTCCTGGGCGCCTGGCTGGGCGGCAAGGTGTTCGAGGCCACCGGCAGTTTCGACGGGATCTGGGTCGTCGATATCGCCCTGGCCCTGGCCGCTGCGCTGATCCATCTGCCGATCCGCGAAGCGCGTCTGCCGTTGCGCAAGGCCGCTGCCTGAGGCGGCATCGGCCCGCAGAGAAGGCGAGGCAGCACACGGATTGTCGACACCCGTTTCTGAACGGGCGATGAATCCGGCCTTCAGGCTCGGTTCATGGTGATCCTCGAAGAATCGACGCAACGATTTTCGAGGAGCTTCCATGACGGTCAGCCGTTGGTCCATGTTCAGGCCGCCTCAGGGCCGCGTGTCGGGCAGCATCGCCTGCGCCCTGGCACTGGCGCTCCCGCTCCACGCCGCCTGGTCTGCAGACACTTCGCCGGCCCAGCAACTCCAGCGCTGGAACGGGCTCGCTGGCGCGCCCGGTCAGGCAGACCGTGGACGCACGTTCTTCACCACCCGCCATGGCGGCGAGTGGTCCTGCGCGTCCTGCCACGGCAACCCGCCCGTCAGCGCCGGCAAGCACGCCAACACGGGCAAGGCGATCGATCCCCTGGCGCCGGCGATCAACCCGCAGGCCTTGACCGACAGCGCGAAGGTCGACAAGTGGTTTCGTCGCAACTGCAAGGACGTGCTGCAGCGTGAGTGCAGCGCTGGCGAGAAGGCGGATGTGCTGGCCTGGCTGCTGAGCCTGAAGCCATGAGCCGACCACACCTTCGAGGCCTGCAGGCAACCCGCATGAGCGGATGGACCCGACTTCAACGCGGTGCACTGGGCGCCCTGCTGGCCATCGGGCTGTCAGCAACTGCCCAGGCCGACCGGGGCCGGCAGATGCCACTGGATGTGCCGGCGGCCTACACCCTGGAATGCGCGTCTTGCCACACGGCGTACCCGCCCGGCATGCTGCCCGCACGCTCGTGGGAGCGCCTGATGGCCGGGCTGGACCGCCACTACGGCAGCGACGCCTCGCTGGACGCCAAGACCCTGCAGCAGATCAGTGCCTGGCTGCAGGCCCATGCCGGCACCTACAAGCGCGTGGCCGAGCAGCCACCGCAAGACCGCATCACGCGATCCGCATGGTTCCAGCGCAAGCATCGAAAGATCGACCCTGCCGTCTGGAGGCTGGACAGCGTCAAGACCGCGGCCCATTGCGCGGCCTGCCACCCCGGCGCTGACCGTGGCCGATTCGACGACGACGACCTGCGTGTGCCTGCGGGCGTGGATCCCCGCCAGCGCCGCGCCTGGAATGACTGACCGAGAGAAAGCTTGACGATGAACACCGCTCCCGCCTTTCAAACCGCCTGCCCTGCTGCAGCCGCCCAAACCCACCCACCACGCCGGCGCGTCGTCGATGCACCCACGCGCATGTTCCATGGGCTGTTCGCCCTGAGCTTCATCGGCGCCTATCTGACTGCCGACGGTGAGCGCTGGCGCGCACTGCACGTCAGTCTGGGCTACACGCTGGCAGGTCTGCTGGCATTTCGCGTGCTCTACGGACTGTTCGGACCTCGCCACGCCAGGCTGGGCCCGATGTTTCGCAAGCTGGGCAGCGCACCGGCCTGGCTGCGTTCCATGGCCGACGCCGCCCGGCAGGGATCGGTGCAGGGCATCAACTGGCGCCAGGGCCAGAACCTGCTGATCGCAGGGGCCGTGGTGGCGCTGCTGGCGCTGGTCGTGCCGCTCACGCTCAGTGGCTACGGCACCTACAAGGAATGGGGCGATTTTCTGGGGGGCGAGTGGCTGGAAGACTTGCACGAGTTCTTCGGCGAGGCGATACTGGCCGTGGTGCTGGGCCATGTGGGGCTGATCGCCGCGCTGAGCGCATTCAGGCGCAAGAATCAGGCCCTGCCCATGATCACCGGCCAGGTGGCCGGTGCCGGCCCCGACCTGGTGAAGCGCAACCATGCGTGGCTGGCCGCGCTGCTGCTGCTGGCCGTGATGGCCTTCATCGGGTGGCAGTGGCAGCAGTCACCCCACGGGCTGATCCCGACACCGGGCTGGATGCAGTCCTCGTCCGACCAGGGCCATGACGAGGGTGATTGACGCACCCGATCCTTGCCTGTAGGCAGACCAAAGGCACCATCGCCGCGCAGATCGGCATGGTCGGCGGCTTCGCCCAAGACGAAGCCGCTGGTCACCGGGAAGAAGGCTTCTCGCCGCAAGGCCCCAGGCCAGTTCGTTCCACATTCGCATGCAGGCTGGCTCACGCGGTGAGCCTTGGACCTGGCAGCATGAGGTCATGGCCCATATTTGCGGGCCGCGCGCCGCCGCCACAATCCAGGCACGGTTTCGCCCCTCTACCGCCCACCCATGCTCAACATCCAATTCGCCAACCGCTTCGAGACGCTGTCCGATCTGTTGGTCGAGCGGATAGGGGCAAGCACCGGCTCGGTCTTCAGCGAAGATCAGGTCATCGTGCCCAGCGCCGCGATCAAGCGGCGCCTGACGCTGGAACTGGCGCGTCGGCATGGCATCTGCGCCAACGTTCGGTTCTCTTACCTCGCGCGCTGGCTCTGGCAGCAGATCGGCCGCGTCGTGCCTGGCGTGCAGGATGAGTCACCCTTCGATGCGTCGATCCTGGGCTGGCGCGTGTATGCCGCCTTTGGCGATGCGCCCTGGACCCGCCCTCACCGGCGTCTGGCGGCGTATCTGGAGCAATCAGACCCGGTCATGCGGTTCGAGTTGGCGATGCGGGTTGCCGGCCTCTTCGATCAGTACATCACCTACCGCCCCGAGTGGCTGGCTGCCTGGGCGCGCAGCGAATTCGTCGATCTCGGCAGTTCGGGCGCCAGCATCAAGGCCGACCAGGAATGGCAGGCCGCCCTGTGGCGGCGTCTGTCTGAGGACGTGGGGGCCATCGAACGGCATCCGGTCAGCGCATTCGTGCAGGCGCTCGAGGCGCCTGCAGGTGAGACCGGTGCCTGGACCGCCTTGCCGCCATCGGTCCACGTCTTCAGCCTGCCGACGATGCCGCCTTTGCATCTGGGGCTGCTGCAGTCGCTGGCGCGGCGGATCGACGTTCAGGTGTACGCGCTGAATCCATGCCAGGAGTACTGGTTCGAAGTGGTCGATCGGCGGCGGCTGGCTGACCTGGCGGCACAGGGAAAGGCTGAGCATCACGAGGTGGGCCACCGCCTGCTCGCGGCCTGGGGCCAGCAGACGCAGTCGCAGCTGACGCTTCTGGTCGATGCTGCCGGTGATGCGGCCGTCGACGACGCCCGCTTCGAGGCCAACCCCGGCACTCGCCGGCTGGCCCGGCTGCAGAACTCGATCCTCGACATGGCCGACCTGGCGCCGGGCTCGATCGGCGAGGGCAAGCCCGGCGACCCCGATGGCGTCGATCGCAGCATCGAAATCCACGTCTGCCATTCGCTCACGCGCGAGATCGAGGTGCTGCAGGACCGGCTGCTCGCGCTGTTTGCACACGCTGGCGCCCCGGCGCTCGCCGACGTGTTGGTCGTCACGCCCGACCTCGATGCGGCCGCCCCACTGATCGATGCAATCTTCGGCACCGCCCCGAGAGACCGCTACATCCCCTACACCATCACCGGTCGGGCGCGCAGCGACATCAATGTCGCGGCGCGTGCCTTGCTCGATCTGCTGGCGCTCGTCAGCTCGCGCTTTTCGGTCAGCAGCGTGTTCGCCTTGCTGCAACAGGCGATGGTCGCGCGCAAGTTCGGTCTGGCCGCAGACGATCTGGACCAGGTGCGCAGCTGGCTGCAGGCCGCCGGCGTGCATTGGGCACTCGACGCTGATCACCGCGGCAGCCTGGGCGTGCCGGCCGAGACCCGTCACAGTTTTGCCGATGGGCTGGACCGATTGTTCCTGGGTTATGCCCTGCCTTTGAGCCTGCAGGCACCCTTTGACGGGCGAATGCCTGCCGGCGACGCCGAGGGCTCGGATGCCCTGGCACTGGGTGCCCTGTGGTGCTTCATCGATGCGCTGGCCAGCTTGCGGCGCCAGGCGTCGACGCCGCAGCCCGCGTCGGCCTGGCCCGGCTTGCTGGCAGACGCGCTGGCCCACTTCATGGCGCCGCGAGACAACGAATTGGAAGACTTGCGAGAGGTGCGCGCGGTGCTGGAAGAACTGGGCAGCCATTGGCAGCACAGCGAACTGGCTGAATCCTTGCCGGTGGACGTGGTGCGATCCGCACTTGCCCAGGCGCTCGACGACCCGGCACGCGGTGGCGTGCCCACCGGCATGGTCACGTTCTCGCCGATGAGCAGCTTGCGCAACATCCCGTTCAAGGTGGTCTGTGCGATCGGGCTGAACGACGGCGCATTCCCCACCGGCACGCGGCCCACCGAGTTCGACCTGATGGCCCTGCAGCCACGGCGCGGTGATCGACAGCGCCGCATCGATGAGAGAAACGTCTTTCTCGACCTGCTGCTCGCCGCCCGGGACCAAGTCCACCTCAGTTACGTGGGCCGCAGCGTGCGCGACAACTCACCGCTGCCACCGTCGGTGCTGATCTCCGAACTGCTCGAATACCTGGTTCCCGCGATCGTGCAGCGCCCCGATGATGCCGCGGCTGTGGCACGGGCCCGCGCGAGCCTGATCGTCGAGCACCCCTTGCAGCCGTTCTCTGAAGCCGCGTTCAGGGTCGACGCTGACCTGCGCCAGCGCAGCTTCCAGCGCGAGTTTGCCGACGCGCTGAAAGGCAGCCTGGCGTGCCCGCTGCCGCGAGCCGTGCTGCCTCTGCCCGACGCAGGGAATGACGCCAATGTTGACGCCCACGATGACACCATCGTTGACGCCAACGATGACGACGACGCGGCCCTCGAGCCCGCGGCCCCATTCTTTGCAACGCCCTTGCCGCAGCCCGGCGAAGAATGGTGCGACGTGCCGCTGGAGCGGTTGATCCAGTTCTTCCGCAACCCCTGCCGCTACCTGCTGGAACGGCGCCTGGGCATCGAACTGCGCCGCGATGACGAAGCGCTGCAGGACGACGAGCCCTTTCTGCCCGACGTGCCGGGGCGCACGGCGCTGGCGCGCAGACTGCTGCCGCCCTTGCTGGCTGGCACCGACATCTCGGCCGTGCGTGCCATGGCCTTGGCCGGCACCGAAGTTCCGGCAGGGGCCTTCGGACGTCGAATTCTGGATCACGAGCTGGCTGGGTTGCAGGACTTTGCCGTCCGCATTGCCGAGGCAACGCGCGAGCCCTGTGTCGAGCCGCATGCCGTGTCGCTGACCATCGCGCTCGACGGCCGGCCTTGGCGAATCCACGTCGGGTTTGCAGACTTGCGCGCCAGCGGACTCATCCGATACCGCTACGACGATCTGCGACCGATGGACCACCTGAGCGCCTGGTTGCACCACCTGATGCTGTGCGCCAGCCCGCCCGCCGGCGTCGAACGGTCGACCACCTGGTGGGGTCGGGTTGAAAGGCTCACGCTCAAACCCTGCGACGACCCGATCGCGGTCATCGAGACCCTGCTGCGTCTGTATGAACGCGGGTTGCGCGAGCCGCTCTACTTCTTCCCGAAATCGGCCTGGAGCTACGTCACCCATGACAGCAGCCTGACAGCAGCGACGCAGACCTGGCGCATGAGCAAGCACCGGCCGTACGCCGAAGGGGCCGACGCAGCCTACCGGCTTGCACTGCGGGGCCGGCCCGATCCGCTGGGGCCCGGCCAGGAAGAGTTCCACGCCTGCGCGCACAAGGTCTTCGATCCGCTGATTGACTGCCTGCAGTCGCCCCCGCCATGAACTCCAGCACGTCCCAAGACAATGCCGGGCCGCCGCAAATCTCGTCGACCCCCGCGAGAAGCGGGCCAGGCGCAGTCGGGCCCGGGGGGCTCTCGGTCAGCGAGCTCGACGTCTTCAGCTGCCCGCTCGACGGCATCAGCCTGATCGAAGCGTCGGCCGGCACCGGCAAGACCTGGAACATCTGCGGCCTGTACCTTCGCCTGCTGCTCGAGCGGCGGCTCGAGGTGCAAGGCATCCTCGTCGTGACCTTCACCAAAGCCGCCACGGCCGAGCTGCGTGAGCGCATCCGCCAGCGCATCGTGGATACGCTGGCCTTCCTGCACGGCGGCGCCAGCGCGGCGGGCGATCCCTTCGTGCCGCGGCTGGTCGGCACGCTCAGAAGCGCGCGGCGGCTCGATGATGCCGAGATGGTCACGCGCCTCGAACTCGCATTGGCCACCTTCGATGAAGCCGCGATCTTCACCATTCACGGCTTCTGCCAGCGCGCCTTGTCGGACACCCCGTTCACGGCGCAGATGCCGATGGCGATGGAACTGCTTCAGGACGACAGCGAGTTGGTCCAGGAGGCGGCCAACGACTTCTGGCGCCGCCGGGTCGCAGGCGACACCCTCAGTCCCGCTCTGGCTACCCACCTGGTCAAGCGCAAGGACTCGCCCGAGAAGTTCGCCAGGTTGCTGAAGCGGCACCTGGCCAAGTCGACCGCCACGCCCAAGTGGCCTCGCGGCATTGAAGGCATTGATTCGGTAGCAGACGTCGACACCGTAGCCTTGAGCACGGCACATGCCACAGCGCGTGCCATATGGCTGAGCGAGCGAGAAACCATCGTGCAGTCCGTCCTCGCCGCCCTGCCGGCGCTCAAGGCCAACATCTACAAGGCTGACTCGCTCACCGACGCGGCGTCAGCTTGGGACACCGTGCTGCAAGGCCACGACGCCGTGGCCGCGCTGGAAGTCGAGCCGGAAAAGATCGATCTGCTTGGCCAGGCCCGGCTGCAGGCAGGCACCAAGAAGTCGCAGACCACCCCATCGCACGCGTTCTTCGATGCTGCGCAAACGCTGCTCGACGTCAGGGCCAGCGCTGGGCAGGCGGTCAAGATCGCCCGGCTGCGCTTGTTGCGGGATCTGTTGGCGCAAGCCGGCGCGGCACTGCGCGCGGGCAAGCGCCAGCGGCGCGTCGTGGCGTTCGACGACATGCTGTTCAACCTGCACGAACGCCTGACGGGTGGCGACGCACCCTGGCTCGCTGGCTTGCTGCGGGAACGCTTCCCGGCGGCGCTGATCGACGAGTTCCAGGACACCGACCCGCTGCAGTTCGCCATCTTCAAGACGGTCTACGGCGCTGGCACCCACCCGCTCTTCCTGGTCGGCGACCCCAAGCAGGCGATCTACAGTTTTCGCAACGCCGACCTGCACACCTACCTGCAGGCACGCGCGCAATCCTCCGCCGAGTACACCCTGGTGGACAACCAGCGCTCGACCGGCCCGCTGCTCGATGCCTTGAACGGCCTGTTCTGCGCCAACCCGCAAGCCTTCATGCTGCCCGGGCTCGACTATCGAAAGGTGGGCCTGGGCACCAAGTCCCGCAAGGTGCTTGTCGATGCCACGCAGCCGCGCGCGCCGCTGCAGGTGTGGACGCTGCCGAATGACGCGGCAAGCGGCGTGCCGATGATGAAGAAGGACGCCCAGCAGGCCGTGGTCCAGGCCATCACCACCGAGATTGCGCGGCTGCTGGCCGCGGCCCAGCGCGGCGAGATCACGCTGGACGGCAAGCCCCTGCGCGCCGGCGATGTCGCGGTACTGGTGCGCAGCCACGCCGAGGGCAGTCTTGTACGGCAGGCGCTCTCGATGCTCGATGTCGGCAGTGTCGAGTTGTCGCAGGCGAGCATCTTCCGCAGCCCTGACGCCGAGGAACTTGATCGTGTGCTGGCTGCGGTGTTGGAGCCTGCGCGCGAAGGACGGCTGAAGACCGCGCTCTGCACCGAGGCGATGGGCCTGGACGCGGCCGCCGTCGATGCGCTGATCGGTGACGAGTCCAAGCTGCTCGCCACGGTGCAGCGCTTCGTCAGCTACCGCGAAACCTGGCTGCAGCGCGGTGTCGGCTTCATGTTGCGCCAGTGGCTGGCGGCCGAGCACGTGGCCGAGCGCATGCTGGTGCGTGGCGACGGTGAACGGCGACTGACGAATCTTCTGCACCTGATCGAGTGCCTGCATCAGGCCGCTGCTGCCCACCCTGCGCCTGACGCACTGCTGCGCTGGCTGCAGGAACAAGGGCGTGACGAGCGCGCCGACGACGCGACGCAGCTTCGGCTGGAATCCGACCAGAACCTGGTACAGATCGTCACCATCCACAAATCCAAGGGGCTCGAATACGACATCGTGTTCTGTCCGTTCCTCTGGAATGGGCGCCTGGGTGGGTTCCCCGACGGGCTGGACGGTGTCGAGTACCACGATGATGACGGCCACGCCGTCATCGACTATTGCAAGGATTTCGAGGGCGAGTTCGACGAGGCCGATGTCAAGGCCCGCGTCAAGCTGGAAGCCTCGGCCGAGTCGCTGCGCCTGATCTACGTGGCACTGACTCGCGCGGTGCACCGATGCGTTCTGGTGGCGGGTTGCTACCGGGTCAAGGGAAAGAGCACCAGCGCCACGGAGAGCACACACAGCCTCTTGAACTGGCTTGTCGCAGGCGCCGGCCAGTCGCCACCGGCCTGGTTCGAGAGCAAGAACGACCCGGCCACGATCGCCGCTGCCTGGCATCGCCTGGCCACCCGCGCCGGCCCCCATCTGGCCGTCTCCCCGTTGCCCATTGAATCGGGAACACCAGTGCCTGCGACAAGGCCCTTGCCTGAAATGTTCGAAGCGCTGACCCCGCCACGACACATGCCTCCAGGCTGGTGGATCGGCAGCTACAGCGGGCTGGTCAGCGGCTGGGAAAGCAGCGCCACGCATGAACAAGCCGCTGCCGACCACGATCTGCGCGTCGGTCCCACGGAAGCTTCCGCCACGACAACGGCAGTGCGGCTCGACGACGACGACATCCTTCGCTTTCCGCGTGGCCCGGCGGCGGGCGTCTGCCTGCATTCGGTCTTCGAGCGGATCGACTTCAGCAACCCTGCAGGCTGGCCCTCGGCCATCACGGCAGCCCTGCGCAGCTTGCACGCAGATGGGCCGGCAGTCGACAGCGGCCCCGCATCGAATTCTGACCTGTGGCAGGCACAACATGTACGCATGCTGCAAGGCATGCTGGCCGATGTGCTTGCCACCGCCTTGCCCGTGGGCACGAACCGGCCCTTGGTGCTTTCCGACCTGCCGCTCAACCGGCGCCTGACCGAACTGGAGTTCCACTTGCCGTCGCATCGCCTGGAGGCAGCGGCCCTCAACGAGAGGCTCTCGAGCTTCGGCTATGCCGTGCCCAGGCTGGCCTTCACGGCGTTGCGGGGTTTCCTCAAAGGCTTCATCGACCTGGTGTTCGAGCACGACGGGCGCTTCTTCATCCTGGATTGGAAGTCGAACCACCTCGGCGACACGCCGACCGACTACGCCAGGGCGCCGCTAGCCAAGGTGATGGCCGAACAGGGCTACCACCTGCAGTACCTGCTGTACAGCGTGGCACTCGATCGCTACCTGAGGCGCAGGTTGCCTGACTATCGCCCGCAACAGCATTTCGGCGGCGTGCTCTACCTGTTCGTGCGCGGTGTTCGCCCCGGCTGGACGACCGAAGAAGGCTTGCCGACCGGCTTGTTCTTTCATCGCCCCACCCCGGCTGTGATCGAAAGCCTGTCAGCGCTGTTCGGGCCGGTCGAGGTGCTCGCATGACGATGGCGATGACACAGTCCGACATCCCACCGGGCCCGGAATCCGCCGACCAACGGCTGGCCGAAGGCTTTGCCCATCACGTCGAGCGGTGGGCACTGGCGCAGGGCGCCACCGAACACGTGGCGACGGCAGTCCGCCATGCGGCATCGGCGCTGAGCATGGCCACGAGCAATGGCCATGCCTGCATGGCACTGCAGGACCTGCCGCACTTGCCGCACTTGAAGCACGGGCCCGACGGGCTGGCGGACGTACCCGCCTGGCGTCGGGCCCTGCTGACATCGGGCGTGGTGGGTACGCCGGATGTGCCAGGGTCGATGCCGCTGATCCTGGACGGTGATGACCGGCTCTACCTGCACCGCCATTTCGACTATGAGCGGCGCCTCGCACAACGGTTGATGCGCGCGCGCGGCGCGGCATCGCAACTCGCAGCGGACACCAGCAACCTGCAGCGCCGCCTGGACGGCCTGTTCGGCAGCAACATCAGCAAGGATCGGCTGCAGGGCGATGACATCGATTGGCAGAAGCTGGCCGCAGCACTGGCGCTGCGCGGCAGGCTCACGATCATCAGTGGCGGCCCGGGCACGGGCAAGACAACCACGGTGGTCAACCTGCTGGCCTGCCTGATCGAGCTCGATCCGTCTTGCCGCATTGCACTGGCGGCGCCCACCGGCAAGGCCGCCGCGCGCATGACCGAAGCGATCCGCCAGCGCGCATCGCACCTGCCCGAGGTCATCCGCTCGCGGCTGCCCGCAGAGTCGTTCACGGTGCATCGCCTGCTCGGTGTCACGACGGCGGCAGGCGGCTTCGTCCATCACGCGGGCCATCTGCTGGCCATCGATGCCCTGGTCATCGACGAGGCGTCGATGCTCGACCTGGCGCTGGCCACCAAGCTGTTCGAGGCCGTGCCGGAATCAGCCCGCATCGTGCTGCTGGGCGACAAGGATCAGCTGTCTGCGGTGGAGTCAGGCGCCGTCTTTTCCGAACTCAGCATCGACCCGTCGCTGAGCGAGGCCTGCGTGCAGGATCTGTCGGCACTGACCACCACGCCCGCAGACCGCATCCGGCCGCCCAAGCCGCTGACGACCAGCGCGCTGACCGACACGGTCGTCTGGTTCAACCGGAACTTCAGGTTCGCGCGCGACTCCGGGATCGGCCGGCTGGCGTCGCTTGTCAACGCCGGCGCTGCGCAGCAGGCGCTGGACTGGCTGGGTTCGCACAGCGACCACAGCGTGCAATGGATCGCTGACGGGGCCGCCGCGCCAACGTCGCCAAGCTTGCAACGCATGGCCGCCGGCTATGCGGACTTCATCGACGCGGTGAACCGAGACGCCAGCGATCGCGGTGCGATCAGCGATGCCTTTGCGCGCTTTCGCGTGCTGTGCGCGGTGCGCGAAGGGCCGCGCGGGGTGACCGCGATCAACTTGCATCTGGAGCGACACCTGCGCGCCGCGCTTCGGGATTTCGATGCCGCTGAGTCTTCGCCCTGGTACCCCGGCCGACCTGTCCTGGTGCTGCGCAACGACTACGTGCTCAAGCTCTTCAACGGCGACATCGGCATCACCCTGCCCGACGAAGCCGGCGAACTGATGGTCTTTTTCCCCGAGCCTGCAGGCGGCTTGCGCGCCGTGGCGCCGGTGCGGCTGCCCTTGCACGAGACCGCCTTCGCGATGACCGTCCACAAATCGCAGGGTTCGGAGTTCGACCAGGTGCTGGTGCTGCTGCCCGCACAGCGCAGCCGCGTGTTGACGCGAGAGCTGCTCTACACGGCCGTCACCCGCGCCCGCAGCAGCGTGACGGTGTGCAGCGGACCGGGCGTGCTTGCCGCGGCCATTGCGGCTGCGACACAGCGACACTCGGGCTTGCTGGCGCGTCTGCGCGAGTCTGCATCGACCACGGACACCCCATGACCAAGCTTCTGCACACCGCCGACTGGCAGATCGGCCGCCTGTATGGCAGCTTTGACCCCGACGACGCGGTGCCACTGGCCGACGCACGCTTTGCGGCCATCGAGCGGCTGGCGCGCCTGGCCGCTGACGAGCGGGTGGACGCCGTGCTGGTGGCCGGTGACGTGTTCGACGCGCAGACCGTGTCGGCACGCACCATCCGTCGGCTCTTCAATGCGCTGCAACCCTATGCCGGCCCGTGGGTGATGATTCCGGGCAATCACGATGCGGCGCTGGCCGAAGGCGTCTGGAGCCATGCAAAGCGGCTCGATGCGCTGCCCGCCAATGTGCATCTGGTGCTCGAACCGCAGATGTTCGAACTGCCCGACCAGCGGATTGCGCCGCTGTGCGCGCCGCTGACGCAGCGCCACACGCATGGCGACCTGACCGACTGGTTTGACCACCGCGAAACCCCGATCGGCTGGCTGCGCATCGGCATGGCGCACGGCGCGGTGCAGGGCCTCTTGCCCGAGGACATCGATTCGACCAACCCGATTGCGCCCGACCGCGCGCAGCGCGCGCGACTCGACTATCTGGCGCTGGGTGACTGGCACGGTACCAAGCGCATCGACGATCGCACCTGGTACAGCGGCACACCCGAGCCCGATCGTTTCAAGGCCAACGAATCAGGCCAGGCCCTGCTGGTCGAGATCGATCGGCCGAGCGCGCCGCCGCGCGTCAAGCCTGTCCGGATCGCGCAATACCGCTGGCGGCAACTGGCGCATCGCATCGACGTAGCGACCGATCTGGACGGGGTGCTGGTTACATTGGCCGAGGCCGGGGCGCAGGACGTTCTCGATCTGACCTTGACCGGACAGGTGGATCTGGACGGCCATCGCCGCCTGACGACCGCGCTGGGCGTCGCTGCAGGCCGCGTGCGATCCTTGCGCACCGACCTGGCCGGGCTGCAGCTCACGCCCACAGCCGAGGACATCGCGGCGCTGCAGGCCGACGGTTACCTGGGCGAGGTGATCGTCGAGCTGCGCGACACCACCGGCGTGGACGCCCGGCGCGCACAGGACGCGCTCGCGATCCTGACCAGCCTGCTCGCCGAGCGCAGCGCAAACGCGGTGGCCGCATGAAGCTCGGCCGCCTTCGGGTCTCTGAACTGCGGCAGTTTCGTGAGCCCTTCGAACTGAAGGGCCTGGAACCCGGCCTGAACATCTTCACCGGCCCCAACGAGGCCGGCAAGAGCACGCTGGTGCGCGCCATCCGCGCTGCCTTCTTCGAGCGCCACCGCTCCACCAGCGTCGATGACCTGCGGCCCTATGGCGACTCGGCGGCGACGCCGTCCGTTGAGCTCGACTTCGAGATCCAGGGCACGCCGTACCGGCTGACCAAGAGCTTCCTGCAGAAGAAGCGCTGCGAACTGATGGTGGGAACGCGGCGACTGGAAGGCGTCGAGGCCGAGGATTTCATGGCCGAGCGATTGGGTTTTCAGTTCGCCCTCAAGGGTGCAAGCCGCGAGGCGCATTGGGGGATCCCTGGGCTGTTGTGGATCGAGCAGGGGGCTGCCCATGCCGTGCGCGAATCGGTGCTCAACGCGGCGGATCACCTTCGCAGCGCGCTGGACGAATCCTTGGGCGAAGTCGCTGCCAGCGGCGGCGACGAGGTCGTCACCCAGGTTCGCAAGCTGCGCGACGAGTTGTTGACCGGTACCGGCAAACCCAGGGCCGAGTACCAGAAGTCAATCGACGACGCGAAGGTGCTGGAAGAGCAGGTGATCGAACTCGAACAATCGCTTGCAAGCTACCGCGATCAGGTCGATCAGCTGCGGCAGCTTCGCGATGCGCATGCCGCGGACGCGCGAGATCAACCCTGGGCCCGGCTTCGGCAAGAACAGGGGCAGGCCCAACAGGCACTGCAGGCCGCGGACGCGCTGGCGAACGAGCGCGAGGCCGAGCGCGAGAAGTTGCGCCAGATCGCGGGCCTGCGGGAACTCTTGCTGCATCGCCTTGCTGCGGCCGAGCAGCAGCAGCGCAGCCTTGCCAGCAGAGAGTCCGCCCTCGCGGCCGCTGCAGCCAGGCACGAGCAGGCCGTCGCGATCGAGCAGCAAACCGCCCGCGCCGACATGGCAGCCGACCAGCGTCGGCGCGTTGCGCGCGAATCGCTCATGCTGGCGCGGCAGGAGGACAACCGCCGCACACTCAGCCGGCAGCTTGGCGACGCCAAGACGCGCACTGCGGAGCTGGGCGCCCTGTTGGAACGCGCGAGTGCCGAGCACGAACGTGCCGCCACGCTGCAGCGCGAGGCCACGCTGCTGCGCATCGAACCCGGCGACCTGAAGACGCTGCGAGCACAGCAACGGCGCCTGACCGAGCTCGAGATCAGGCAGGCCGCGGTGGCGACCCGGCTGCGTCTTGAACTTGTTGCAGGAGCGAGCGTTCAGTTGGCCGGCGAGTCGATCAGCGGGCAGTGCGAGCGGCTGCTGGTCGCCCCGGCTACCCTGACGATCCCGGGTATCGGACAGCTGCAAATTGCCCCGGGCGGCAGCGACCTGGCCGAGCTTGCCCAGGAGCATGCCCAACTGCAGGATGAGCACCGCGCGCTGCTGCAGCGTGTGGGTCAGTCCACTCTGGCTGAGGTCGAGGCGCGCGAGCAGTTGCACGCTCTGAAACTGGTCGAGGCAACGTCGGCCGAGAAGGCACGCAAGCTGCTCGCACCCAAGGGCCTGGACGTGTTGCGTGGCGATCTGGATCTGGCGCAGGCCCGGCAGATCGAGGCCTCTGCCGCATTGGCCTTGCTGCCGGCAGCGCCGGGGGTGGCGGTACGGCCGTTGACGACCGCAGAACACGAGCACGAGGCATCCAATGAGGCGGCAGAGGCCGCAAGCCGTCAGCTGCAGGACGCTCGGCAGGCCCTGGCCACCACCGCCAGCGTGCGCGAATCGGCAAGGCAGGAGCGCGACTCGCTGCAGGCAGTCCTTGCAGACCCCCGGCTGCAGGCCGAGTTGTCGGCCAAACGTCTGGAACTGGTCGAGGCGAACGCCCGGGAGGCTGCTGCCAACACCACCATCGAAGCCATCGAAACGCGCATCGCGGCGGCCCGACCCGACATCCTGAAACAGGACGTCGAACGCCTGCGCCGCAGCGCTGACGAAGCGGAACGTCTGCACCACGCCCGCGACCGTCAGATCCTGCAGTTGGAGACGGCGCTGGCCGCCGCCGGCGCGCAGGGCCTGGAAGAAGAGCTCGCCACTCGCCAAGGCGAGAGCGTGCAAACCCTGCGCCGGCGCGATGAACTGCAGCGTCGCGCCGAAGCCCTGGACTTTCTGCTGGAGCGGCTCGAACTGCGCCGGCAGGCACTCACCCGGCGCTTGCAGGCGCCGCTGCAAAGGCACCTCGACCGCTACCTGCAGCTGCTGTTTCCTTTGGGGCGGCTCGAGGTCGACGAGAACCTGGTGCCCGGTGCCCTCAACCGCCCGGGCACACGGGGCACGGAGGCGGGCGACTTCGACACACTCAGCTTTGGTGCACGCGAACAGATGGGCGTCATCAGCCGCCTGGCGTATGCCGACTTGCTGAAGGAAGCCGGCCGGCCGACCCTGATCATCCTGGACGACGCCCTGGTGCACAGTGACGAGCGGCGACTGGCGCAGATGAAGCGCGTGCTGTTCGACGCCGCCCAGCGGCATCAGGTCTTGCTGTTCACTTGCCACCCAGCACATTGGCGCGACATGGGCGTGGCGCTGCGGGATCTAACCGCGGAGCGCTCGAGTTCGCGCCCGGATTGACTGCGCTCACCAGTGCGGAGGCGCGGCTGACGACCGAAAGCGCCCATGCCGGCGCGCTGGACACCGCCAGCTTGACCCTCAATGGCGAAGGCCAGCCGGCGGCACCGCCGCATCCAGCCAGCCGCGGTGCAACGCATCCAGGTCCACTGCCTCATCGGTGCGCACGGTCAAGGTGTGGTCGCGTTCATCATCGGCCAGTGGCTGCTGCCGCGCGGCCAGCAGGACCAGCACCGATTCGTCGGCCTCGGAGGCGTCATTGCCGCGCGCGCGGCGATCCAGCACGCGCTGCCTCAGCACGGCCATGGGCGCCTGGCAGTCGAGGATGGCAAAGCGCGCGCCCGCCTGCGCAGCCACGGCGCGAAACTCATCGCGCTGCGACCGCAGCAGGAACGCGGCATCGACGATCACCGGCCAGCCGGCGTCCAGGATCTGGCGCGCCAGCAGGGCCAGGTGGGTATAGGTGGCCTCGGTGGTCGCGGCCGTGTAGAGGTCGCCGCCAGCGCGCGAATCGGCCAGCGGCACCAACCCGGCCAGACGCTTGCGCTCGACGTCAGAACGCAGCCGGATGGCGCCGACGCGCTGCAGCAGCGCCTGGGTCAGCCGCGACTTGCCCGATGCCGGCAGGCCATGCGTGATCAGCAGCGCCGGTGGCTGCGGTGCGGTCAGGCGCTCGGCCAGCGCCAGGTAGGCAGCGGCCTGCGGCGCCCCGGGCGCAGGGCGGCCGCGCAGCGACGTCACGAGCGCACGCACCACGGCGCGGTAGACGATGTAGAAGCGCAGCAGGTCCAGGCCATCGTGGTCACCGCCGCTCTCGAGATAGGCATCGAGAAAGGCAAAACCGAGGTCGTCGCGACCATGGGCCATCAGGTCCATGAGCAGGAACGAGGCGTCGTTCATGCCGTCGATCCAGCGCATCGCGGGATCGAATTCGATGCAGTCGAATGCCGTGATCTCGTCGCCCTGCAGGAACACGTTGTCCAGGTGCAGGTCACCATGCACCTCGCGCACGCGGCCGGCGGACAAGCGGGCCTGCCAGCGTGGTGACAAGCGGGTGGCCTGCTGCTCGAACCAGCGGCGCAGGCGGGTGCAGGCCGCAGGCTCCGCCAGCGCGGCCAGGCGCTCGAGGGCCTGCAGCGCGTCGACCCGGATGCGTTCGGGGTTCCCATAGGCGCTGTGTGCCGGGGCCACCGCCGAGCGGGCGTGGAAATCGGCCAGCCGGCTACCGAACCGCTCCATGTCATCAGCCGTCAGCCGCCCTTGCGCCAGCCGTTCACTGGCCAGCGAGCCGGGTGCCATGCGCATCATCTTGACCGCGTACTCGACCACCGGCCCACGGCCGTGCAGCGACGGGCCGCGCACGCCAGCGCGCACAGGCACCACGCCCAGGTACAAGGTCGGGGCCAGGCGGCGATTCAGGCGCACTTCGTCGGCGCAGTAGCGGCGGCGCTGGGCCAGTGTGGAGAAGTCCAGAAAACCCAGGCGAACCGGCTTCTTCAGCTTGTAGGCATGCGCACCGGCCAGCAGCACCCACGAGATGTGCGTTTCGATCAACGGCACCTCACCGTGTCGCGCCTGCAGACGGCGGCGCAGCGCAGCCACCACCTCGGCTGCGGCGGCCGGGTCGGTCGGAGTGTCGGGCGTGGTCATGACCCTGACTGTGGGCCTTCACCCTGCCGAGACCGTTGAGAGCAGTCAAGCCGCGGGATGGCTCGCAGAACGCACTCGAAATGAGCAGCCTGCGGATTGCACTCGGCGCGAAACCATTCCTTGCACATCCCCAGGTCGGGAGGCGAATCACGCAGGTCGTTGATTCGGATAGGAAGTCTTGGGGTGGCTGACCGGACTCGAACCGGCGACGACCAGAATCACAATCTGGGACTCTACCAACTGAGCTACAGCCACCGTAGAGCCTGCAATTATAGCGGGCTGCGCAGGGCTCAGGGCGCCGACGCACCCCGCAGGACCTGTGCCACCACGTCGGGCTTGACCTGGGCCTTGAAGCGCTTCTTCAATGCTTCAAGGTAGGCCTCGGACTCGACGGCGGCCCAGGCTTGTGCAACCTGTGCGGTCAGCGGGCCATCGCCGCCGGGCAGCGGCTCGCGCGGCAGCAGCTTCAAGACACGCATGACCACGTAGCCCTGTGCCCCCAGGTCCTCGCCCACCACGACCGGGCCCTTGCTCAGATCGGCGCGCAGGGCGGCGTCGATCACGCTGCGCGGCAGGTTCTGCGTCTGGCTGCGCGAGATGGTGGCCGTCCCCGGCAAGGCCGCGTCTGACGCGCGCACGGCGGCCAGCTTGGCCAGCCCGTCCTTGCGCGCCAGTGCAGCGGCCTGCTCGGCCACCACGGCTGCACGCACGCGCGGCAGCACCTCGGCCAGCGGCAGGTTGCGGGCAGGCTCGTATTTGTCGACTCGCGCCGATGCCAGTTGATTGGGCCCGATCTCCACCGCGTCGGTGTTGCGCTTGTTCTTCAGCGCCTCGTTGCCAAACACCGCAGCCAACAGTTTCTCGGACGCCAGCGCGCCACTGGCACCCGGCGCCGGTGCACGCGCCACCACGGCCGTGCGCCTTTCCAGCTTCAGCTTGTCGATCACCGGCTGCAGGCTGTCGTACTGCTGATAGACGGTCTCGGTGAACTGCTCGGCCGCCTCGGCATAGCGCTTCTGCGCCAGGCCCTTGCGCACCTCGGCTTCGATCTCGCCGCGCACCTGGTCGAAGGGTTTTCGTTCGCCGCCGCGCACGCCGGTCAGCTTGATCACGTGGTAGCCAAAATCGCTTTCGATCACGTTGCTGGTTTCGCCGGGCTTCATTGCGAAGACCGCGTCCTCGAAAGGCTTGACCATGGCGCCACGACCAAAGAAGTCCAGATCACCGCCCTGCCCGGCCGAGCCGGTGTCTTCGGACTGCTTGCGCGCCAGCTCGGCAAAGGTGTCTGGCGACTTGCGCACCTCAGCCAGCACGGCCTCGGCACGGGCCTTGGCCTTGGCACGCTCGGCCGCCGGCTGGTCCTTGTCAGACTTGATCAGGATGTGGCTGGCGCGGCGCTCTTCAGCGGTGGTGTAGCGTGCGATGTTCTCGTCGTAGTACTTGCGCAGTTCGGCCTCGGGCAATGGGATGTCCTTGCCGACCGTCGCCAGGTCGAGCACGACGTACTCGATGGTCGCGCGCTCGGGCGCCACGAAGTCCTTCTCGTGGGCCTTGTGGTAGGCCGCCAGTTCAGCGTCGGTCGGATTGACCTTGCTCGTGTAGGCGGCCGGATCGAAGCGCTCGAACTGGATCTCGCGACGCTGCAGCAGGGCGTCGAGTCCCAGCGCGGCGGTCTCCGGCGTGATGAATCTGGCATTGGCGATGCCACCCAGCACCTGCTGCACGGCGTAATCGTTGCGCAGCTGTTCGGCGAACTGCTCGGAGTTCAAGCCTTGCGACGCCAGCATGTCGCGGTTGACGCTGCCATCCGGGTTGCGCAGGCCGGCCATCGCCGGGTCGGTGGCAAACAGCCGCTGCAGCCTTTCGTTGCTGGGCGACAGATGCAACTGGTTGGCCGCCAGGCGCAGCACATGGTCCTGGATCAAGGCGTCCAGCGTCTGACGCTTGAGTTCAGGCGTGTCGAACAGCTTGACGTCGACGTTGGGCATCTGCCGGCGCATGCGTTCGACCTGCCGCTGGTGGGCGGCATCCCACTCGCCACGCGTGATACCCCGCCCGTCGACCACGGCCGCGTCGGCCGTGGCGCCATCGGTGAAGCCCGAGTAACCCTGGATGCCGAAGAAGACGAATGACGGGAAGATCAACAGGACCATCAGGCCCAGCATCAATCTCGAATGCGTGCGGATGAAATCGAACATGGGTCAGGGGCCTTGCGCAGGTGCAGCCGCCGCATCTGCAGCGTGTGGAGGGTGAACGCGAAGAAACGACAAAGGCGAACCGCGGTTCGCCTTGCTTCGGGGCCAGGCCGACGGCCCGGCGGGATTTTAGCCGTCTGCCGGGCACGCGCCCGGCATCTGGAGGTGGTGGGTGCTGACGGGTTCGAACCGCCGACCTACGCCTTGTAAGGGCGCCGCTCTACCGGCTGAGCTAAGCACCCCGGATTCGACTTGCACCGGCACGTCCCGCAGCGGACCGCAGCGGACCGCAGCGGCGAACGCTTCAGAGCGCGTCCTTCAGCGCCTTGCCCGGACGGAACTTCGGAACCTTGGCGGCCTTGATCTTGATCGCGTCACCGGTGCGCGGGTTGCGGCCGGTGCGCGCCGCGCGCTTGGTGACGGCAAAGGTGCCGAAACCCGCGATGGCGACACTGCCGTTCTTCTTCAAGGTGGTTTTCACGCCGCCGATCAGCGCCTCTAGCGCGCGCGTCGCCGCAGCCTTGGAGATGTCGGCCTGCTTGGCGATGTGCTCGATCAGTTCCGTCTTGTTCACGTCCTTACCCCCTCTCAAGGTCTGCGCGTGCTGGGTCTGCCACAGGTTGCATGCCCGTCTTGCCGTACCTGCCGAGCAGGTCAAACATTACAGCCGTGGGCCTCGGCAGTGTCAAGCAACAGGCGGGATTCTATGCCCTGCATTTGCGGCTGCCGCTCTCTGTTGCGCGCTGAAATCCCGGGCTTGCCCGCTTGACAAATGCGTCACAGCCACGGCGTCAGCGGCTGCGCGTCGGACCGTCGCGCAAGACGAGGCTGACACCGGCGGCGGTGATCACCACGCCGGCCACCACGCGCACCGTGATCGGCTCGTCGAACATCAGCCAGGCCATGATCGCGGTACAGGGCGGCACCAGGTACATCAGACTGCTGACGCGCGTGGCCGCACCACGCTGGATCAGCAGATACAGCAGCGAGCTGCCGCCCAGGGTGAGCGCGAACACCGACCAGCCCATGGCCAGCACGAGGTCGCGGTGCCAGTCCATCGCCTCGGTTTCCAGCAAAGCCAGCGGTGCACTGACCACCAGTGCGGCCAGCAGTTGCACCACCACGGCGCTGCGCACGTCGCAGGGCGCCAGCCAGCGCTTCTGGTACAGCGTGCCGGCGGTGATGCTGGCCAGTGCGGCCAGCGCCATCGCCAGGTTGGCAGCCGTGGCCTGACCGGCGCCCAGCTTGTCCAGCACGACCAGCAGCAGACCGGCCAGGCCCATCGCCAGGCCCAACCATTGACGTGCGTTGACGCTGTGCGCAGGCCCCTGGGCCGACATCCAGACCGCGGTGATCAGCGGTTGCAGCCCGACGATCAGCGCCACCGTACCGGCACCCAGCCCGGCCTTGACGGCCGACCACACACCGCCCAGGTAGCCGCCATGCATCAGCACGCCGGTGACCGCCAGGTGCAGCCATTGCGAACGGCCCTGCGGCCAGGCAGCACGGGCCAGCCCGGCCCACAGCACAAACAGCAGCAGCGACATCGCATAGCGCCAGGTCAGGAAACCGAACGGCGGTGCATGTGGCATGCCCAGGCGGGCGACGACGAAACCGGTGCTCCAGATCAGCACGAAGACCGCGGGCATGGCCTGCACCCAGGCGTTGTCGGCAGCGCCGGCGGGCAAGCGGTCGGTCGAACTCATTGGTGCGGGATCAACGCACCTTGGCGCGGATCTCCGGGATCGCCTTGCGCATGTAGTAGACCATCGACCACACCGTCAGCAGCGCGGCGATGTAGATCAGCACGGTGCCCCACAGCCGGGTGTCGATGACGCCGAACAGCGGACCGTCGTACAGCAGGAAGGGGATGGCAGTCATCTGCGTCATCGTCTTGAGCTTGCCCAGCATGTGCACGGCCACGCTGCGAGAGGCACCGATCTGGGCCATCCACTCGCGCAGCGCCGAGATCGCGATCTCGCGCCCGATGATGACCAACGCCACCAGTGCATTCACGCGGTCGAGCTGCAGCAGGATGATCAGGGCCGCACAGATCAGGAACTTGTCGGCCACCGGGTCGAGAAAGGCGCCAAAGGCCGATGTCTGATTGAGCTTGCGCGCCAGCCAGCCGTCGAGCCAGTCGGTGAGCGCGAAGAACACGAACATCACCGTGGCCACCAGGTTGCGCATCGCGGCGTCCAGCGGCAGGTAATAGACCCCGACGATGAGCGGAATGGCCACGATACGGGCCCAGGTCAACAGCGTCGGAACCGTCAGGAACATGGTGCGATTGTGCCCAAAGCGCCGCCATGGTCGGCGGTGACCGTTGCGGAGCGGGTTGCCGCCCACATCAATGGTCGAGTTCGCGTGGCTTGAACCGTCGATCGTCGTTGAACAGGAACACCTCGACCCACTTCCAGGGCCTGGGCAGCAGGGTCATCGAACCGTATGGCGCGGCGCGCTGCACGGCGTCGATGGCCAGCTGGGTCGTGTCCTTGGCCTGGCGCGGATGACGCAACACCTGCACCCGGCGCACGCTGCCATCGGCATTGAGCTCAATCTCGAGCACGGGGATCGCCAGCAAGGGCTCGGCCACCGGGCCCATGTAGGTGCTGTCGGGATGCGCCTGCACCAGCCGGTTCGCCGCCTGGGCGCGAAACTCGTTCCAGTTGCGTGCCGCCAACGGCGGGCCCAGCGGCTGCCGCCGGGCCGTGGCAATCGGTGTGCGCGCCGGCGCGGCCACGGCCGGTGGCGCTGCCGGCACGGTAGGCGCGGCAGCAGGAAGAGGCGGGGCTGCAGCCGCAGGGGTCGAGGCTGGTGAAGGTGCAGAAGTCGACGATGTCGACCCGCAGGCCACCAGCAGCAGCGGCATCAGCCCCATCGCAAGGCACAGCCGCAGCCGGTGTTCAGTGCAATGCACGGTAGATCTCCTCGGCCAGTTGCAACGAGATGCCTTCGACACTGGCCAGATCTTCGACGCTGGCGTTGCCGACCCCGCGCACGCCGCCAAAGCGCTGCAGCAGCCGCGCTCGTTTGCGCGGGCCCACGCCCGGGATGTCCTCAAGCCGGCTGGCCCCGGTGCGCACGCTGGCACGGCGTGCCCGCATGCCGGTGATCGCAAAACGATGCGCCTCGTCACGGATCTGCGCCACCAGCATCAGCGCTGCCGAATCGTGGCCCAGCCAGAGCTTGGGCCTGCCGTCGGCAAACACCAGCTCTTCCAGCCCGACCTTGCGGCCCGCGCCCTTTTCGACGCCGACGATGAGCGCGATGTCCAGGCCGAGATCCTGGAACACCTCGCGCGCCATCGACACCTGGCCGCGCCCGCCGTCCACCAGCACCAGGTCGGGCAGTCGCGCTCGGGCCGGCTTGACAGTGGGCACCGCATCGGGTTTGGGATCGGCAACCCCTTCGGTGACCACCGCCACGGGCGCTTCGTCGACGGCACGCGCCGCGGCTTCGGCCAACTTGGCGTAGCGCCTGGTCAGCACCTGGCGCATCGCCGCGTAGTCGTCGCCGCCGGTGATGCCTTCGATGTTGAAACGTCGGTACTGGCTGCTCTGCATCTGGTGGTCTTCGTAGACCACGCAGCTGGCCTGCGCGGCTTCGCCGGCGGTGTGGCTGACGTCGAAGCACTCGATGCGCAGGCGGTCGGGGTCGGCGATGTCGAGGTCCAGCGCCTCGATCAGGGCGCGCGTGCGCGCTCGCTGCGAGCCCTCTTCGGCCAGCAGCCGCGCCAGCGCCAGCTCGGCGCCCTTGATCGCCATGTCCAGCCAGATGCGCCGCTGTTCGCGCGGCTGATGCAGCGTGCGCACGCGGGTGCCGGCGGCCTCGGCCAGCGCGCCGATCAAGGCAGGGTCCACCGCATGGTTGAGCACCAGCAGTGGCGGCACCGGCTGGCCGATGTAGTGCTGCGCGATGAAGGCTTCTAGCACCAGCGTTTCGGGGTCGGCGGCCGCGCGTTCATCGACCTGCTCGGCGTTCATCGCCGCGCCATCGTCGACATGACTGGGAAAGTGCGCGCGGTCGCCCAGATGACGACCGCCGCGCACCATCGCCAGGTTGACGCAGGCGCGGCCACCGGCCACCTTGACGGCCAGGATGTCGACATCACGCTCAGCCGCCGACAGGCTGCTCTCGTCGACCGATTGCTGATGCAGCACACGCGACAGCGCACCGATGCGATCGCGCACCGAGGCCGCCTGTTCAAACGCCAGCGCGTCGGACAGGCTCATCATCTGCGCCTGCAGGTCGGCGATCACCTGCTGCTGCTCACCCAGCAGGAAGCGTTCGGCATCGCGCACGTCGCGGGCATAGTCTTGCGGCGAGATCAGGCCGACACAGGGGGCCGTGCAGCGCCGGATCTGGTACAGCAGGCAGGGCCGCGAGCGGTTCTGGAACACCGTGTCCTCGCAGGTGCGCAGCATGAACACCTTCTGCAGCAGCTGGATGGTGTCCTTCACGGCCCAGGCGCTGGGATAGGGGCCGAAGTAGCGGTGCTTGCGGTCCACCGCGCCGCGGTAATAGGCCATGCGCGGAAACGCATGCGACACCAGCTTCAGATACGGGTAGCTCTTGTCGTCGCGAAACAGGATGTTGAAGCGCGGGTTCAGGGCCTTGATGAGATTGTTCTCGAGCAGCAGCGCCTCGGCCTCGGTGCGCACCACCGTGGTCTCCAGGCGCACGATGCGGCCGACCATGGTGCCGATGCGCGTGGCGCCATGGTCCTTGTGGAAATAGCTCGAGACACGCTTCTTCAGATTGCGCGCCTTGCCCACGTAGAGCACACCGCCCTGGGCGTCGAAGTAGCGGTACACGCCGGGCAACCCGGGCAGCGCCGCCACCTCGGCCAGCAGGCGCTCGCGGTCGGCGTCGGTCGCGGCAATGGCGACGGCAGCGTTGGCGAGAACGGGGGCTGGAACAGCGTCAGGAAGGGGGCGACTGTCGCTCATGTCGACCAGGATTGTGCCGCCGCGGCCTGCCGATAATCACCCGATGCGCTGGGACCTTTTCTGCCGCGTGATCGACAACCATGGCGACCTCGGCGTGAGCTGGCGCCTGGCGTGCGGCCTGGCTGCGGCTGGAGACAGCGTCAGCTTGTGGGTCGACGACGCACGTGCGCTCTCCTGGATGGCGCCACGCGGTGCGCAAGGAGTCGAGGTTCGCGCCTGGACCGCGACGACACCATTTCACACCGCCGACGTGGCCGACGTGGTGGTCGAGACCTTCGGCTGCGAACTGCCCACCGCCTTCGTGCAATCGATGGTGCGGCGGCAACCGGCACCGGTCTGGGTCAACCTTGAGTACCTCAGCGCCGAAGGCTATGTCGATCGCTCGCACGGCCTGCCCTCGCCGCGGCCGTCGGGGCTGGCAACCTGGTTTTTCTACCCCGGCTTCAGCGAGCGCAGTGGAGGCCTGCTGCGCGAGCCCGGGCTGATGCAGCAACAGGCCGGGTTCGACGGCCGAGACTGGCTGGCCCGGCATGGCTGGGCGCCGCGTGCGGGTGAACGGGTGATGAGCCTGTTCTGCTACACGCAGCCCGGGCTCGAAGCCTGGTTGCCGCTGCTGGCGACCGCGCCCACCCTGCTGCTGGCCACACCGGGTCCGGCCACCGAGCAGCTGCGCGCTTTGAAGATGCCCGGCGCGCTGCGCGTGATCGAACTGCCCTGGCTCAGCCAGCCCGACTACGACCGGCTGCTGTGGGCCTGCGATCTCAATGCCGTGCGCGGCGAGGATTCGCTGGTGCGGGCCCTGTGGGCGCCGGCGCCCCTTTTGTGGCAGCTCTACCCACAGCACGACGGCGTGCATGCGCGCAAGCTCGAAGCCTTTCTGGACCGCCTTCTGCAAGACGCCGCGCCGCCGCTGGCGGCCCCGGTGCGACAGACCCAGCGCCACTGGAACGGCCTGGCGCCCTTGCCTGCAAGCCTGCCCGACCTGGCCGCCTGGGGCCAGGTGCAGCAGCTGCTGCGTGCGCGGCTGCTGATGCAGGACGACCTGGTCACGCAGCTGCGCCGCTTCGTGCACAGCAAATCTGGGTAGCAAGAAGGCCAGCATCCCGCCTGCTAGAATTATGGGCTTTGCGCACGCTGCCCAACCGGGTTGACGTGAGCGCACCATCCTGCCGCGACCGGGCTGCACCGGGAGACACCCTCGCCGGCTTTCCGACCTTCGTCCCCCGGGACTTCTCCCGCAGGAATCACGATATGAAACTCGCTCAGGAAATCCGCGCCGGCAACGTCATCATGCAGGGCAAGGACCCGATGGTCGTGCTGAGGACCGAATACAGCCGCGGTGGCCGTGGTGCGGCCACGGTGCGCATCAAGATGAAGAGCCTGCTCAACGGCTTCGGCGCCGAAACGGTGTTCAAGGCCGACGACAAGATGGACCAGATCATCCTCGACAAGAAGGAGTGCACCTACTCCTACTTCGCCGACCCGATGTACGCCTTCATGGACGCCGAGTACAACCAGTTCGAGGTCGAAGCCGAGAACATGGGCGACGCCATCAACTACCTGGAAGACGGCATGACCGTCGAGGTGGTCTTCTACGAAGGCAAGGCGATCTCGGTCGAGCTGCCCACCACCGTGGTGCGCGAGATCACCACCGACCCCGCTGTCAAGGGCGACACCTCGGGCAAGGTGCTCAAGCCGGCCAAGCTGGTGGGCACCGGGTTCGAAGTCAGCGTGCCCATCTTCGTCGAGAACGGTGACAAGATCGAGATCGACACCCGAACGCACGAGTACCGAAAGCGCGTCTGATGGCCCCGCCGGTCATGTACAAGGGCACCTGCAGGGTGCCCTTTTTTGTTTGAACGCGACTGCCGATGAATTTCGACTTCGACACCGCCGTCACCGCACCCTTTCGCATGCAGCCCGGGCTGCGTCGGCTGGCGCCCGGGGCGCCCCAGCTCAGGCCACTGGCCCCGGGATCGCGGCACCAGCGCGAAAAGATGGCCGTGCTGTCGACCTTTGCCGACCAGACGCTGCTGGCGCGACCCGGCTTCGACGCCGGCCCGGCCCTTGACGTGTTGTGCCGGCAGGCGACGCTGGAACATCCATCGTGCTGGGCCTGGGACGGCCGCAGCGCCACTGCCACGCAGCTGGGCGTGCGCGTGGGCAGTGACGGCAGCGTCGAACAGATGCGTGCCGGCGCCTTCGGGCTGGGCAACGAGGTGTCACGCTGCATCGAACTGCAGGCCCCGGTCTGGCGGCTGCCGGCCCTGCTGGCCCTGACCTTTGCCGAGGATCTGGCGGTGGTCGACGCCAGCGATGCCACGGTGCCCTGGATGGCGGTGGCCTTGCCGTCGCACTGGGCGCCCGAAGACAAGGTTGGCCGCCACTTTGCGCAGATCCACGCGCCGGTGGCCGACGGCGATCTGCTGCGGCACGCCGGCGAAGCACTGACAAGACTGGTCAGCGGCGACGAGCGCTGGGAACGCTTCGTCTGGAACGTCACCGACCAGCCAAGGCTGCATGTGCATCCGCGCCGCGTGGGTGCCGAACGCTGGACGCACGAGCCGCAGGCCCAGGGCCTGCCGCGGGCCTGGTTCCGCACCGAGCGCCAGACCTTCATCCCGGTGCCGTCGCGGGCGCAGAGCCTGTTCACGATCGAGGTCGAGGTGCAACCGCTGCATGAGGTGGTCGACACACCGGCCCGTGCGCAGCGCCTGGCCGGCGCCGTGCGCAGCATGAGCCCGGCGGTGCTGGACTACCGCAACCTGACGCCGGTGCGCGACCGGCTGCTGCAGTGGCTGGACGCACGCTGACGTCTGCACTGATGACCGCACTCACGACCTAACTCATGACACCACCAGCGCCGTGAGAACCGAGCCCATCGTGCCGGCACGCATCGCCTGGGCCGACGATGGCAGCGCGCATTCGATCGACTTCGGCGACCCTTACCAAGGCCATGCCGGCCCCGCGGCACAGGCCCGCCATGTCTTTCTGGCCGGCAACAGCCTGCCCGCGCGCTGGGCCGGGCGCAGCGACTTCAGCATTGCCGAGACCGGTTTCGGCCTCGGCCACAACTTCATCGCCACCTGGAAGGCTTGGCGTGACGATCCGCAGCGCCCCACCCGTCTGCACTACGTGGCGGTGGATGCGCATCCGCCCGCGTTGTCCGACCTGAAGCGTGCCCATGGTGATGCTGCCACCGGCGATCTGGCCGCGCAGCTCTTCGCCGCCTGGCCGCCGCTGGTACCGGGCCTGCACCGCTTCGATTTCGACGGCGGCGGTGTGCAGCTGCTGTTGGCACTGGGCGACGTACGCCGCCTGCTGCCCGAGCTGGTGTTCAGCGCGGATGCCTTCTACCTGGACGGTTTTTCGCCTGCACGCAACGCCGCGATGTGGGAGCCGCGCGTGATCAAGGCGCTGGCGCGGCGCGCCCGCCCGGGTGCCACCGCCGCCACCTGGAGCGTGGCCGGCAACCTGCGCCGGGCTTTGACGACAGCCGGTTTCGAATGGCAACGCGAGCCCGGCATTGCCGGCAAACGTGAGGTGCTGCGCGCACGCTTCGCACCGCATTGGGCTCAGCCCAAGGCAGCGGCGCAAGTCGACGACTCCAGCCCGCGGCGCGCGGTCGTCGTCGGCGCCGGTCTGGCCGGCGCCTGTACGGCGGCCGCATTGGCAAGGCAGGGCTTCGAGGTGCAGATGCTGGACGCGCAGGCCGAACCCGCACAGGGAAGCTCGGGCAACCCGGCCGGCCTGTTCCATGCCACGGTGCATGGCGAGGATGGCATCCATGCGCGCTTGTTCCGCGCCGCAGCCCTGCACGCGGCGCGCTGCATCGCTGCGTCGGACGGCGCCCGCGTGCCGCACGCCGTGCAAGGGCTGCTGCGCCTGGAACAGCAGCTCGACCTGGCCGCGATGCGGGCGCTGATCGAGCGCCAGTGCCTGCCCGCCGATTTTGTGCAGGCACTGTCGGCGGCCGACGCCAGCCTGCGCGCCGGCCTGACGCTGCCGTCGCCGGCCTGGTTCTATGCCCAGGGCGGCTGGGTCGCGCCGGCTGCGCTGGTGCGCCAGCAACTCGGGCAGCCCGGCGTGCGCTTCGTCGGCCAGGCCCGTGTCGCCGAACTGCGGCGCGATGACGGCGGTTGGGCCTGCCTGGATGCGCAAGGCCACGTCATCGCATCGGCGCCACAGCTGGTGCTGGCCTGCGCCGACCAGGTCAACACGCTGCTGCAGGGTGCCGGATGGCCGGCCTTCCCGCTGCAGCGCCAGCGTGGCCAGGTCAGCCAGTTCTCTGAAGCGTTGGCGCTGCGCATGCCGGTATCCGGCGACGGTTATGCACTGCCTTTGCCCGACGGCGGCCTGCTGTGCGGCGCCACACGCGGCGGTGACGACGAGGACCCGCAACCACGGGACGAGGACCATCGCGCCAACTTCACGCGACTGCAGCGGCTTTGCGGCCTTCAGGCGCCGGCCGACCCGGCGCGCTGGTCGGGGCGCGTCGGCTGGCGCGTCGGGCCGCCCGACCGCTTGCCGCTGGCCGGCCCGATGTTTGCACGCCAGCGGCAGGCGGGTCAGCGCCTGGACCAGGCGCGGCTGCTGCCGCGTGAGCCCGGCCTGCATCTGGCCTGTGGCTTCGGTGCGCGCGGCATCACGCTGGCGCCGCTGCTCGGCGAAGCGGTGGCAGCCGTGATCGCCGGCACGCCCGTGCCGCTGGAACAAAGCCTGATCGACAGCGTCGATCCTGGCCGCTGGCTGGTGCGCGACGCGCGCCGCGGCGCTACTCGCTGAACGTGATGCGCTGCACGCCCTGCGCCGTTCCCAGCAGGCACAGGCTGGCACGGTGGCGCGCGAAGAGGCCCACCGTCACCACACCTGGCCATTGGTTGATCTCGGTTTCCATCGCCAGCGGGTCGCTGATGTGCAGGCCATGCACGTCCAGCAGCGGATGGCCGTTGTCGGTGAGCACCCCGGCGCGCAGCATGGCCCGGCCACCCAGCGCGGCAAAGCGGCGCACGATGCGATCGGTGGCCATAGCGATCACCTCCACCGGCAGCGCAAAGGCGCCCAGCGTCTGCACGCGTTTGCTCTGGTCAGCGATGCAGACAAAGCGTTCGGCCAGGTCGGCGACGATCTTCTCGCGCGTCAGCGCCGCGCCGCCGCCCTTGATCATGCAGCCCTGGCCGTCGATCTCGTCGGCACCGTCCACGTACAGCGGCAGCGATTGCACCTCGGCAGTCTGCAGCACGCGGATGCCGTGCCGGCGCAGCCGCTCGCTGCTGCGCTCCGAGCTCGACACCGCGCCGGCGATGCGGTCGCGCCGCGTGGCCAGCGCGTCGATGAAATGATCGACCGTCGACCCGGTGCCCACACCCACGATGGCGCCATCGGGCACCTGATCGAGTGCCGCCCGGCCGACCAGCGCTTTCAATTCGTCCTGTGTCATGACGGTGGATTATCCGGCGTCACCCGGCTGCGACAATCGTGCCCCATGTCGTTTGACCCGCAAGCCCTGGGCTACGCCCTGACCCGCCCCTTCCTGTTCGGCCTGGATGCCGAACAGGCCCATGACCTGACGCTGGACGCCATCTCCCGCCTGCAGCACAGCCCGGCCCGACGCCTGTGGTCGCGCCGGCGCGTCGACGACCCGGTGACGCTGGCCGGTCTGCGGTTCCCGAACCGCGTGGGGCTGGCGGCCGGGCTGGACAAGAACGGGCGCTGCATCGACGGCCTGGGCGCGATGGGGTTCGGCTTCATCGAAGTCGGCACCGTCACGCCCAAGCCGCAACCCGGCAACGCCAAGCCGCGCGTGTTCAGGCTGCCGCAGGCGCAGGCGCTGATCAACCGGCTGGGGTTCAACAACCAGGGGCTGGACAGCTTTGTCGCCAACGTGCAGCGCGCGCACCGCCACCGTGCGGCGGGCGGCATTGTCGGGCTGAACATCGGCAAGAACGCCAGCACGCCGATCGAGCGGGCAGTGGACGACTACCGCCTGGGGCTGGACGGTGTGGCGCCGCATGCCGACTACGTGACGGTGAACATCTCCAGCCCGAACACGCAGAACCTGCGCGCGCTGCAAAGCGACGAAGCGCTTGACGCACTGCTGGCCGCCCTGGTGGCGCGACGCGACGACTGGGTTCAGCGCCTGGGCCGCGCGGTACCGATGTTCGTGAAGATCGCACCCGACCTCGACGATGCGCAGATCGGCGTCATTGCCGCCACGCTGCGCCGCCATCGGCTGGACGGCGTGATCGCGACCAACACCACGATTGCGCGCGATGCGGTCAAGGGCCTGCCACACGCGCAAGAGATGGGGGGCTTGAGCGGCGCCCCGGTGTTCGAAGCCAGCAACCGCGTGATCCGCGCGCTGCGCAGCGCGCTGGGTGAGGGCTTTCCGATCATCGGCGTTGGCGGCGTGATGAGCGGCGCCGATGCACGCGCCAAGATCGACGCCGGCGCCGACCTGGTGCAGATCTACACCGGTCTGATCTACAAGGGGCCGGCTCTGGTGACCGAGGTGGCGCGGGCGCTGGCCCAGGGCCGTTGAGGCTCGGCCCGCAACTCGGTCTTCAGCTTTCGCGCGCCAGGAAATCGACCGCCTGCTGCATGCCGTCGCGGCCGAAAGGCACGCGCAGGCTGAGCATGGCAGCCTCGACACCGGCCAGCGCGCCCAGCAGCATCGCGGCGTTCAGATCACCCAGGTGGCCGATGCGAAAAACGCGCCCGGCCAGCGGACCCAGGCCACCGGCGATGCTGACCTGAAACCGTTCACGGGCCAGGCTGCGGATGGCGTCAGGGTCGATGCCGGCCGCGGTCTTGATGGCGGTGACCGAGACCGAGCGCGCGGATGCCGTGCCGCAGAAGAAGTCGACCCCACCCTCGCGGCGCCAGGCTTGCACCGCAGCGTGCACGGCGCCCGCCAGCAGCCGATGCCGTGCGTGCACCACGTCGACGCCTTCCTTGAACAGCAGCGCCAGGCTGGCTTCCATCCCCATCAACAGCGGCAGCGGCGGCGTGCCGCAGAACTTCTGGTAAGGCAGCTTGCCGGCCCGACGCCCCCAGTCCCAGTAAAAGCGCGGCGCCGGATTGCGCCGTGCCACCTCGGCCGCCGCCGGGCCGACCAGCACGAAGCCCAAGCCGGGTGGCAGCATCAGGCCCTTCTGTGATGCCCCCACCAGCAGGTCGATGCGCTGCGCGTCCATCGCCAGCGGCGCCGCACCCAGCGAGGCCACGGCGTCGACGACGAACAGCGCCGGATGGTCGGCGCCGTCGATGGCCGCGCGCAACGCGTCGAGCTCGGTGGTCACGCTGCTGGCAGTGTCGGTGTGGACCACGAACACGGCCACGATGGTGCGCTCGCGATCGGCACGCAGCACATCGACCACGTCCTGCGGGTTGATCGGTTCGCCCTCGCGCCAGGGCGTGCGGATCGTGCGGCGGCCCAGGGCTTCGCATTGCAACGCCCACGAATCCGAAAAATGACCGGTACCCGGGATCAGCACCGTGCTGCCGGGCGGCAGCAGGTTCTCGATCACCACCTCCCAGGCGCCATGGCCGTTGGACGCGTACATGAAGAGCTCGGCCTTCTCGGTGTCGGCCAACCGGCGCAACCCGGCTTCGCAGGCCGCAATGGTGTCGGCCAGGCGCGGATCGGCCAGGTCCATCGGCTGCCGGTGCATGGCGTCCAGCACCTCGTCGGGCAGATGCGTGGGGCCGGGGGAATGCAGGAAACGCCGGCCAGGGATGCGGGGGGATGTCGTCATGCGGGCATTTTGCTGCAGCCCACATCGCCATGGTGCCGCAGGGTGCTGCGGCACTTGCTGTGCGCGTCCCGGATGGCCCGCGTGCCTCGATACCATGCAAGGCCCATGCGCAACCCCGACCCCGAGCCCAACGGCGACGACCCGGCCCGACATCCACTGCTGCGGGCCCGCTGGCGCCCGCTCTGGTGCACTTTGCTGCTGCTGACCATCGTTGCCGTGTGCGCACTGGCCTTCGACCCCCATCCACCACCCGCCATCGACACCGGCTGGGACAAGCGCAACCACCTGCTGGCGTTTGCGACCCTGGCCCTGCTGGCCGAACTGGCCTTCTGGCCGTGGCGCTGGCGGCGCGCGCGCAACCTGCTGGGCCTGCTGGCCTTCGGCGCCTTCATCGAGCTGGTGCAGACGCAGATTCCCGGCCGCAGCGGCGAATGGCTCGACCTGCTGGCCGATGGCCTGGGCATCGTCGTCGGCATGCTGCTGCTGGCGCTGGCGCTGGCGCTGAAATGGGGCGGGCGCCGACGCTCGTGAGCGGCGCCTTCAATCCAGCCGCACCGCGGTGTCGAAGTGCCAGGTGCGGCGGATTTCGATGACGTCGAACTCACGCGCCAGGGCCGGCGCGAAGGCCTGGAACGGCACCAGGCTCTGCACGATGCGCCGTATCGACTCGTCGATTTCAGGCACGCCACTGGAGACGACGAAGTTCACCGACTCCACCGACCCGTCGTGCCGCACGGCCACCGTCACGACCGGATCGACGTGCGGCCGCTTCGCCGCTTCGCCGAATCTGTCGATGGTGGTGTTGAGCAGGATCTTGCGGGCCCAGGCTTCGGCGTACAGCACCAGCTCGGCATTGGGATCGCTGCGACCGAACAAGCGCCCTCGCCGCGCGCTGCTCCACGAATACGGCAGCGTGTTCGGCTGACGTCGGGCCGCCGACGCCGCTTCACGTCGTGCCAGATCACGTTGCGCCGCTTCTTCGTCCAGCTGCCGCCCCATCGCCCGGCGCGCGGCTTCCCGTCGATCGGTGGCGTCCTGCTCGGCCCGCAGGCGGGCAGCCTCTTTCCCAGCGGCGGCCTGCCGGTCGGCCTCCAGTCGTGCCGCCGCCGCCCTCGCCGCTTCTTGTCGTGCCGCTTCCTGGGCCGCTGCCTGCTGCCGAAGCTCTGCCTGCCGAGCCGCCTCTTGTCGTTCGGTATTCAGGCGCGCGGCCTCGATGCGCTGCGCTTCCTGCAGGGCGGCCTCCTGCTGCGCCGCCGCCTGCTGGCGCAGCGCCGCCTGCCTTGCGGTCTCCTGCTGCTCGGCCTCAAGGCGGGCGGCTTCGGCGCTCTGTGTTGCCAGCCGAGCGGCCTCTTGCTGTGCGGTCTGCTGTCGTTCGGCTTGCAGGCGCGCAGCCTCGATGCGCTGCGCTTCCAGTCGAGCCGCCTCCTGCGCCGCCGCCTGTTGGCGAAGCTCCAGCTGCCGCGCGGCTTCCTGGCGCTCGGTTTCCAGGCGCGCGGCTTCGACCCTTTGTGCTTCCTGCCGAGCGGCCTCCTGCTGCGCCGCCTGTTGCCGGGCCATCTCCTGCTGCGCCTGCTGCTGGCGTTCGTCGTCCAGGCGCGCAACATCAACGCGCCCTGCGGGCATCGGCTCCGGGCTCGACGCGCTGGATGCGGCCGCAACGGCCGGCATCGGCACCGTTGCTGCGGCGGGCTCGGACATCGCAGCCTCGTCCGGTCGTTGCACTGCGATCAGGTCCGGCTCGGCGCTGGGCTCAGGGCTGGGTACGGGGGTCGGCGCAGCGATCGCCTCACCGGGCTCAACGGCCGGCACAGGCACATTCGACTCATCCGCCAGACTCGAAGCGCTGTCCTGCGGCTCGACTTGTGCCATCACTTCGGCCTTGGTTTCACCCGGGTCGTCCGCCTGCGGCAACGTCGGCTCAGCCGGCAAGGGCGGCCTCTGCGCGGGCGCCGCGGCTGCAGCGGGCGCGACCGGTGCGGCCGGCGAGGCCTGCGCCACCGATGGGGATAGCGGCAGCTGATCCGCAGCCGGTTGCGCGACGAGCAGCACGTGCAACTCAGGCACCTCGCCCCTTCGATCCTGCCAGGGGAAGGCCATGCCGGGCAGCCCGAAATCCTGCCCGCTGAACGTCAGGCTCAAGAGCAGCGCATGAAACAGCAGCGACAACAGCAGCGCCAGCGTCAGTGACCTGCGCCCACGCGCCAGGGGATGTTGTCTGCGCCGCCGGCGGCGGCCCGAGGCACGGGTAGGTCGCTTCACCGGTGGGTCAGCGCCAATGCAGGCGCAGCGCCGGACGGCCAGGGGCGCAGTGCACGGCCGACCTGGCCCGCGCCGCGCACGCGTCTGGCCAAGACGTCTTGAAACCCTTCGTCAACCCCATGGGGTCGATTGTCCACGCCAAGCTGCCTCAGCCGAAGGCCGGACCTGCCGCGATGGCCCGCAGCCCATGGCCCTGCGGGGGTGCGGCAGCGCTGGCTCGGTATTTGAGCCACCCAGCCGGCAGACTGCCTTCCATCCCACCGGCGGACCGCCGGTATTCGAAGGAGTCCTCCTTGACCCAGACCCCGCTCGCTTTCGACACCCCGGGCTTCGACCACACCAGCCCGCTGGATCGCATCGGCTTCGACATCGGCTTCGACCATGCCCGCCATGCGCTGGTGCCACCGGCCGAGCTGATGCTCGACGGCACCGCGGTCTGTCAGGGCTGGCGGGCCGGCCGCGCGCTGTTTGGTCTGCGCACGCCGGCCGGCCCGCGCGGCTTGCGACAGTGGCTGGCTCTGCGCCTGCAGGCCTGGCGCGAAGGCGTCGAGTTCGAGATGCAGCAGGTCACGCCACACCATCTGCTGCAGATCGAGACGCCGGTCTGCCCCGTCACCCGCGTGCTGCTGGGGGGTGCGCTGCAGGGCGATGCGGCACCGGTGGTGACACGCTTGCGTGAAGACGCCGGCTACGCCGCCGGCAACCTGGTGCTGCTGAGCCGCGCCGCGGCCAGGGCCAAGGCCGGCCGCACCGCGGCGCAGGTGATGGCGCACACCGAGCGCCTGGCGCGCGACGGCGTTGCCGAAGACGGGCTGCAAGACGGCATGGACCTGGCCGCCTGGCGCCGCCTGGCCACGCTGATGAGCCTGGCCGTGCAGGCGCCGGCCGCCGTATCGGCGCGCATTCCGCTGTTCGTGCTGCCGCCCAACCGCGTGCGCGTGCTCAACGCCAGCCAGGGCCTGCAGGCGCTGTTCACGCTGCGCCTGCAGGCAGCGGGCTGGAGCCACCGCGCCCGCGCCATTGCCGACCTGCTGCCGCGCAGCGAGCTGCGCCACGACTTCAACCTCTTCGTGGGTGCCCTGGCCGCGCGCCTGATGGCGATCCCCTGCGACGCCACGCCGCGCATGCTGCGCTGGGCGCAGGAAGACGCCTGGACCGACGGCCGCGTCCAGCGCCGCTGGTCGCAGTTTGCCGTTCAGCTGGGCATCGACGAGGCCGAAGCACTGCTGCAGCGCCTGGCCCATGCGGGTCTGGGCGGCTTGCGCATGCTGGTGCACGAGCCGGCGGCGGCCACCGACGGCTGGTGCCTGCCGACGCAGGGCCGGCTGCCTCGAGTGTCGCGTCAGGCCCCGGGCTGCCGCGTCTCGCCGGTGGCCACCGCGAACACGCCGCCGCAGAACAGGTCGGCCACCATGTCGCCCAGGGCCTCGTAGCTCAGCGCACCGTCGCGGCGCAGCCAGGTGAAAGTCCAGTTCATCATGCCGAACAGCAGCATGGTCAGCGGCTGGTGCAGTCGCGCCGCCCGCAGCTCGGGGCGCAGCGCCGCCACCGCGTCGGCAAATCCGGCCACCACGCGACGCTGCCCGGCCAGTACCTGCAGCCGCTGCGCGTCGGGCAGAAAGCGCACGTCCTCGGTCAAAACGCGGTGTTCGTTCTGCGCATGCGCATAGGCCTGCATGAAGCGCTCGATCAGCAGGCGCAGCCGCGCCGCCGGCGTCAGCGTCTGCTCCAGCACCTGCTCCTGCACGTCATGCGCCAGGCGCTCCAGACGTTCGACATGACCGGCCGCAATGTGCAGCAGCAGGCTCTGCTTGTCGGCAACGTAGTGGTACAGCGTGGGCTTGGTGACGCCGCAGGCCGCCGCCACCTGATTCATCGTGGTTGCGGTGTAGCCCTGGCGCGCAAACAGTTCGGCCGCCCGCGCCAGGATCTGATCGCGTTGCCCGTCGTAGCGGGCGGCGCGCGGGCGGGCCACGTCAGCGGTCGTCGAACGAGACGACCACGTGATCGGTCAGCGGGTGCGACTGGCAGGTGAGGATGAAACCGGCGTCGAGATCGGCCTGTTCGAGCGCGAAGTTGCGGTCCATGCGCACCCTGCCCTCGATCAGCTTGGCGCGGCAGGTGGCGCACACGCCCGACTTGCACGAGTAAGGCACGTCCATGCCGGCACGCGACGCCGCGGCCAGGATGCTGTCGTCGCTGGGCAGGAAGCCGATCTCGCGCGTCAGCCCGTCGCGCACCACGGTGATGGTGGCGGTCGTGGCGTCACCCGCCTGCGGTGCGTGCAGCGTGGCGTCGGCCGCCGATGGCGGCACGCCGAAGCGTTCGATGTGGATGCGCGCCGCATCGATGCCGGCAGCCAGCAAGGCGGTCTCGGCCTCGTCGTTGAAGGCAAAGGGCCCGCAGACGAAGGCCTGATCGACTTGCGCCGGGCCGATCAGCCGCAGGAACTGCGTCACCTTGTCGCGATCGAGCCGACCCATGTTCAGCGGCGAATCGACCTGCTCGCGCGAAAACACCGGGTGCAGCGCCAGCCGCGTCAGATGGCGGTTCTTCAGGTCCTCGAGCTCTTCCTTGAACATCGTCGACGCCGCATTGCGGTTGCCGTACAGCAGCGTGACGCCGCTGCCCGGCTCGGCTGCCAACACGGTCTTGATGATCGCCAGGATGGGCGTGATGCCACTGCCGCCGGCAATGCACAAGATGTGGCGGGCCTTCTTCGACGGCAGCGCCGCGGCTCCGAATCGGCCCTGCGGTTCCATCACGTCGATGGTGTCGCCGGCCTTCAGCACCTGGTGCAGCCAGGTCGAGAAGGCACCGCCCGACACCCGCCGCACGCCCACACGCAGGCTCTCGCCGGCGGCGGCACAGATCGAATACGAACGGCGCAGGTCCTGGCCGTCGTGCACCTGGCGCAGCGTGAGGTACTGGCCGGGCTGGAAGTCGAAGCGGCTGCGCAACTCGGCCGGGACGTCGAAGCTGACGACCATCGCATCGTCGGTGTCGGGGCGCACCTCGCGCACGCGCAGGGGGTGGAAATGCAAGCCGCTCATCGAGGCCTCAGATGGGTTTGAAGTATTCGAAAGGTTCACGGCAGGCCAGACAGCGGTACAGCGCCTTGCAGGCGGTCGACCCGAAGGCCGACAGCTTCTCGGTCTGGCTGCTGCCGCAGCGTGGGCAGTCCACGCCGCGGGCGTGGATGCGGATCGGTCGCGGCCCATCGTCGTGCACAGCGGCGTTTCCGCTCGGCGGCGCAATGCCGTAGGCGCGCAGCTTGCGGCGTCCGGCGTCGCTGATCCAGTCGGTGGTCCAGGCCGGGGCGCGGCGGGTGCTGACGGTCACGGGGTCGAAGCCGGCGCCCGCCAGTGCGTCGTGCACGCTCTGCGCGATCACCTCGGTGGCCGGGCAGCCGCTGTAGGTGGGCGTCAGCACCACAGCCACGCCCTGCCCCTGCACGGCCACGTCGCGAACGATGCCCAGGTCACACACCGACACCACCGGCACCTCGGGGTCGGGCACCTGCTCCAGCACCGCCCAGGCACGGGCAGTCGCGGATTCGGCATCGGCATTTGCCTTGGCCAGCACGGCACTCACCACACGCCGCCCGGAAAGCGCCGCTGCAGCGACTGCATCTCGGCCAGGATGAAGCCCATGTGCTCACTGTGCACGCCTTGCGTGCCGGTGCTGACGGACTGCGGGTCAGCCGGCAGCGCCAGCGTGGCCTCGTCCAGCACCTGGCCGACCTCGGCCAGCCAGGCCGCACGCAAGGCGCTGCGCGCCGGCCCCAGGCCGCTGGCAGCGGCGGCGGTGTCGACCGCGTCGTCGACGAACATCTCGGCGGTGTAGGGCCAGGCGCGCAGCAACGCGGCGCGCATGCGCTGCTGCGACTCGTCGCTGCCGTCACCCAGGCGGACCACCCAGTCGGCGGCGTGCTGCTGGTGGTAGCGCGCTTCTTTCAGCGCCTTCGCGGCAACCGCCGCAAGCTCGGCATCGCTGGATGTCAGCAGGCCCTTCCAGCCCTGCTTGAACCAGCTGGCCAGGAGCAGGTTGCGCAGCACCGTGTCGGCGAAGTCACCGCCCGGCGAATGCGCGCTGCTGCGCCGCATCGGCTGCTCGACCAGGGTCAGGTTGAGGTAGTCGCGCTCGTCGCGCCAGAAGGCCAGCGCGTCCTCGTCGAAGGGCGTAGCGCGGCCCTGAGCTTCGAGCTGCCCGGCTAGCGTGAGCAGGCCACGCGCCTGGCCCACGAGGTCGAGCGCCATGTTGGTCAGCGCGATGTCTTCTTCCAGCACCGGGCCATGGCCGCACCATTCGGCCAGACGCTGGGCATGGATGAGTGCGGTATCGGCCCAACGCAGCACGTAGCGCACCGGGGGCGTGAGCCGCAGTTGCAGTGTTTCGGTGACGACGGCCATGTTCATCACATGTGGTTCACGGAATCGGGCAGTTCGTAGAACGTGGGGTGGCGGTAGACCTTGTCTTCCATCGGGTCGAAGTACATGTCCTTGTCGGCCGGGTCGCTGGCCGTGATGTCGCTGCTGCGCACCACCCACACGCTGGTGCCTTCCTGGCGCCGGGTGTAGACCTCACGCGCCATCTGGATCGCCATCTTGGCGTCGCTGGCGTGCAAGCTGCCGCAGTGCTTGTGATCGAGCCCGGCCTTGGGGCGCACGAACACTTCCCACAAGGGCCATTCCTGTTTGGCGTCGCTCATGCAGCCTCCTTTTTCATCGTCTGTTTGCGTGCGTAGGCCATGGCCGCGTCACGCACCCAGGCACCGTCGTCCCAGGCCTTGATGCGGGCGTCCAGCCGCTCGCGGTTGCAGGGTCCGTGGCCACCGACCACGCGCCAGAACTCGGCCCAGTCGATGGGCCCGAAGTCGTAGTGACCGCGGTCGTCGTTCCACTTCAACAAGGGGTCGGGCGGTGTCACGCCCAGCACCTTGGCCTGATCGGTGGTGGCGTCGACGAACTTCTGCCGCAGGTCGTCGTTGCTGATGCGCTTGATGCCCCAGCGCGCGCTTTGTGCACCGTGGGTGCTTTCGCCATCGGGCGGGCCGAACATCATCAGGCTGGGCCACCACCAGCGGTCCACCGCGTCCTGCACCATCGCCTTCTGCGCCGCCGTGCCCTCTCGCATCATCACGTTCAGTGCGTCGAAACCCTGGCGCTGGTGAAAGCTTTCTTCGCGGCAGATGCGAACCATGGCGCGTGCATACGGCGCGTAGCTGCAGCGCGTCAGCGGCACCTGGTTCATGATCGCCGCGCCATCGACCAGCCAGCCGATCACGCCGATGTCGGCCCAGCTCAGCGTCGGGTAGTTGAAGATGCTGCTGTACTTGGCGCGGCCGCTGTGCAGCGCGTCGATCATCTGGTCGCGGCTGGTGCCCAGCGTTTCGGCCGCGGCATACAGGTACAGGCCGTGACCGCCTTCGTCCTGGATCTTGGCCAGCAGGATCGCCTTGCGCTTGAGCGTGGGTGCGCGCGTCACCCAGTTGCCCTCCGGCAGCATGCCCACGATCTCGCTGTGCGCATGCTGGCTGATCTGGCGCACCAGGGTCTTGCGGTAGTGCTCGGGCATCCAGTCCTTGGCCTCGATGAAGTCGCCTTCGTCGATGTGCGACTCGAAGCGCGCCTCGAGCTCGGCCTCTGCCGCCGAGCGCACGGCCTTGCGCTCTTCTTTCGGGCCGGTGTCCATGGCTTGCGTGTACATCGTTTCTCCTTACTTCGGCCGCTTGTCGATGACCCGGCGGGCCTTGCCCACCAGCGTGCGCTCGATCGAGTCCGGCAACCCCACGTCCACCGTGGTGCTGACTCCGATCAAGGTCTTGATGCGGTGCTGCAGTTCGCGCGCAATGTCGTCGCGATCGTCCTGGCCATGCTCGGGCTGCAGCTCGCAGCGCACCTGCACCTCGTCAAGCAGTGCGTTGCGCGTGACCACAAGCTGGTACTGGCCCGACAGCCTGCCGTGCTGCAGCACGATCTCCTCGACCTGGGTCGGGAACAGGTTGACGCCGCGGATGATCAGCATGTCGTCGCTGCGGCCGACGATCTTGCCCATGCGCCGCATGCTGCGTGCCGTGGGCGGCAGCAGCCGCGTCAGGTCGCGTGTGCGGTAGCGGATGACGGGCAGCGCCTCCTTGGTCAGCGTGGTGAAGACCAGCTCGCCTTCTTCGCCGTCGGGCAACACCTGCCCGGTCTCGGGGTCGACGATCTCGGGCAGGAAATGGTCCTCCCAGATCACCGGGCCGTCCTTGGTCTCGACACATTCGCTGGCCACGCCCGGGCCCATCACTTCGCTCAGGCCGTAGATGTCCACCGCGTCCAGGCCGGCGCTGGCCTCGATGTCGCGGCGCATGGCCTCGGTCCAGGGTTCGGCGCCGAAGATGCCGACGCTGACCGACATCGCACGCGCGTCCTTGCCCTGGCGGCGGAACTCCTCGACGATCACCTGCATGTAGCTGGGCGTGACCATGATGATGTCGGGGCGGAAGTCCTCGATCAGCTGCACCTGCTTTTCGGTCTGGCCGCCGCTCATCGGGATCACCGTGCAGCCCAGCTTCTCGGCGCCGTAGTGCGCACCCAGGCCGCCGGTGAACAGGCCATAGCCATAGGCCACATGCACGATGTCGCCGGGGCGCCCACCGGCGGCGCGGATCGACCGCGCGCCCAGCTGTGACCAACGTTCGATGTCGCCGGCCGTGTAGCCGACCACGGTGGGCTTGCCGGTGGTGCCCGACGAGGCATGGATGCGCACCACCTGCTCGCGCGGCACCGCGAACATGCCGAAGGGGTAGTGCTCACGCAGGTCGGACTTGGCCGTGAACGGAAACCGGGCCAGGTCGCTCAGCTGCCGGCAGTCCGACGGATGCACGCCGTGGGCGTCGAAGACGCGCCGGTAATGCGGCACGTTGTCGTAGGCATGCTGCAGCGTCTTGCGCAGTCGTTGCAGTTGCAGCGCCTGCAACTCGTCGCGGCTGGCGCGCTCGATCGGCTCCAGGTCGCCGGGCTTGGGATGCTTGACGGGCATTCAGTCTCCTCGGGTACTGCGCAGCGTGGGCACGATGTGCGTGCCCAGCAGCGTCATCGAGCGGCCGCGAAAGGCCAGCAGGCGACGGCCGTTCTGGTCGCGCAGTTCGATGTCGTAGATGCCGGTGCGGCGCGTGCGCGCCAGTTCGGTGGCGGTGGCGGTGAGCACATCGCCCAGGCGCGCGCTGGCGATGATGTTGACGTCGAAGCCCGCGGCCACGGTCGACTCGTTGTAGGCGTTGCAGGCAAAGGCGAAGGCCGAATCGGCCAGCGTGGTCATCAGCCCGCCGTGGCAGATGCGGTGGCTGTTCAGCATGTCGGCGCGCACCACCATGCGCAAGGTGGCGCTGCCGGGGCCGACGGCCAGCACCTCGATGCCCAGCGACTGCGACGCACGGTCGTCCTTCCACATGGCGTCGCGCACGGCGTCGGCCACCTGCTGTGCAGTGGCAATGGCTGCGTCCATGCTCAGCGGTCCTTGAAGACGGCCGCGCGCTTGGCCATGAATGCCGCCACGCCTTCGGCGAAGTCGGCACTGCGGCCCAGCTCACCCTGCTGTCGCGCCTCCAGGTCGAGCGCGCCGGCGTAGTCAAGCTGCAGTGCGTCGTCCAGGGCCTGGCGCGTCGCGGCCAGCGCCCGTGTCGGCATCGCGGCCAGCTTGGTGGCCAGCGCCAGCGCGGTGTCCATCAGCAAAGCGTCGTCTACCACCTGCCAGATCAGGCCCAGGGCCCTGGCCTCTTCGGCGGGCAGCTTGTCGCCGGTCAGCGCCAGTCCCAGCGCACGCGCGCGGCCGACCAGGCGCGGCAGCAACCAGGTGCCACCGCAGTCGGGAATGAGGCCGATCTTGGAAAAGGCCTGGATGAAGCTGGCGCTGCGCGCCGCCACCACCAGGTCGCAGCCCAGGGCCAGGTTGGCGCCGGCACCCGCGGCAACACCGTTCACGGCGGCGATCACCGGAACCGGCATGCTGCGCACACGCAGCGCCAGCGGCTTGTACAGGCGCTCGACCACGCCGCCGACGTCGGGTGCGCCACCGTCGCTGCTGTTCATCGCCGGGTCACCCAGATCCTGGCCGGCACAGAAGCCGCGACCGGCACCGGTCAGCACCACGGCACGAACGCTGCAGTCGTCGGCTGCGGCCTGCAGCGCCGGCAGCAGTTCGGCATGCATCGCTCCGGTGAAGCTGTTCAGCTGCGCCGGGCGATTCAGCGTCAGCACCCGCACGGCCCCCTGGGTGTGGACGAGGATGAGGGATTCGGGCATCGAGTCTCCGGGTGATCGTGGCGATGAAGCGTGGCAAGTGGGATCGAGAGAAGCAGGAAGGGGCCATTTCTCTACCGATCGGTCGACGAATTATCGTGGATCAATTTGCCGATCCGGACGATCACAAGCCTCGGGTAAACCCGTAACGATTCCAGGAGCAGATTCGAACCAAAGCGCCACCCAACGATCCAGCCCACTGTTTGCCCGGCCCGTCACATGGGCTTTGCATGGGTACTCGGGGTTCGCAATACTCCCGCGCTTGCCTGCAACCGCCGAGCCGGCACCGCCCCGGCCGGCCCAAGCCATGTTCAAACCCACTGCCATTGCCTGCGCCCTGGGCGCCGCCTTCGCCATGCTTGCCGACACCGCACCCGCCGCCGCCCCACGTACCCGCGCCGATATTCCGGCCGAGTTCCGCTGGGACTTCAGTGCCATCTACAAGGACTGGTCGGCCTGGGACGCCGGCATGGCCGACATGGAGCGCCAGATGGACGCCTTTGCCAAGCTCAAGGGCAGCCTGGCCAGCGGCCCGCAGGCGCTGCTCACCGCCTACCGGGCCTACGACGAGATCGGCAAGCTGTAGTACAAGGTCTATCGCTACCCGCAGCTGCAGCGCGACGTCGACACGCGCGACCAGCAGGTCTCGGGACGCTTCCAGCGCGTGGGTGCAGTGTTCGCCAAGTTCGAGGCCACGACCTCGTGGTTCACGCCTGAACTGCTGACCATCCCCGAGGCCACGGTGCGCCAGTGGCTCGACACCACACCGGCGCTGGCGCCCTACCGTTTCACGATCTTCGATGAGTTCCGCAAGCGCGCGCATGTGCTGGACGAAAAGGGCGAGCGCATCCTGTCGCTGGCCGGGCCGCTGAACAGCGCGCCGCGTTCGGCCTATGGCGAACTCAGCACCGCCGACATCCAGTTCCCGACCCTGACTTTCAGCGACGGCCAGGCGGTCAAGCTGGCGCCCGGCGCCTATGCCGCGCTGCTCGAGAACAACCCGGTGCAGGCTGACCGCGCCCGTGCCGCCGAGGCCCATCTCAAGACCTACGGCGCCACCGCGAGCACCTATGCAGCGCTGTACAAGGGCGTGCTCGAACGCGACTGGTTCATCGCCCAGGCGCGCGGCTTTCCGACCACGCTGGACGCGGCGCTGTACGGCAACGCGATCCCGCGCAACGTGGTCGAGAACCTGATCAGCGCCACCCGCGCCGGCACCGCGCCGCTGCAGCGCTACCTGCGGCTGCGGCAGAAGATGCTGGGCCTGAAGACGTACCACAACTACGACAACGTGCAGCCACTGCTGCACACCGACAAGCGCTACCCCTACCCCGAGGCGCGCAGCCAGGTGCTGGAATCGGTGGCGCCGCTGGGCCCAGATTACGTCAAACGTTACCGGCAGTTCGTCTCGGGCGGCCGCATCGACGTCTACGAGACCGAAGGCAAGCGCAGCGGCGCCTACAACGCCGGTGTCTATGGCGTGGGCCCCTACCTGCTGCTGAACCACAACGACACCATGGACAGCATGTTCACGCTGGCACACGAGGCCGGGCATGCGATGCACACGGTGCTGAGCTACGACAAGCAACCCTTCGTCACCGCCGACTACACGATCTTCGTGGCCGAGGTCGCCAGCACCACCAACGAACGCTTCCTGCTCGAGCACCTGCTGAAGAAGACCAGCGACCCGAAAGAGCGCTTCCTGCTGCTGCAGCATGCCACCGACCAGATCATGGGCACCTTCTACACGCAGGTGATGTTTGCCGATTTCGAACTGCAGGCGCACGAACTGGTCGAGAAGGGCCAGCCGCTGACGGCCGAGGTGCTGAACGGGCTGTATCTGCGCACGCTGAAGACCTACTACGGCGACGCGATGACCTACGACGACTTCTACAAGTTCACCTGGGCACGCATCCCGCACTTCTTCGACACGCCCTACTACGTGTTCCAGTACGCCACCTGCTTTGCCTCGTCGGCGCAGCTGTTCAAGGGTCTGAACAGCGCTGACCCGACGACGCGGCAGCAATCGCTGGACCGCTACCTGGGTCTGCTGGGCGCGGGCGGCAGCGACCACCCGATGACGCTGCTGAAGACGGCCGGTGTCGACCTCACGCAGCCCGGCCCGGTGCAGGCCGTGATCGACCAGATGGACGAGCTGGTCACGCGCATGGAGAAAGAGGCAGCGGCGCTGCGCTGAGCACGACCACCCTCAGCGCCGGCCAGCCGGCGACTGCAGGCCGCGCACCTCGAAGCGCACGCGGGCGATCTCGTGGCCGTCATCGGCACGCAGCGCCAGCACATGGCGCCCGGGCTGCGGCAGCCACTGCCGCTGCGCACCGCGTCCCAGGCTGCGGCCATTCAGCAGCCACTGGCCCGTTTCGCCCTCGAAGCGAATGCGCTGCACGGCGGGCGGCATGTCGGGGTCGATCGCGAAGGTGGCGCCGTCGACCGGATTGCTGATGCCCTGGCGCCCACGGCTGCGCGCCACCACGGGCGCGTGCGGCTCGGTGCCGGCGATGAACCATTCATTGCGGCTGGCCTCGCGGCCGTCGGCAAACACCGCGCGCGCCGGCCGCACGCCCGCGGGCAGCAGCGGCGCCAGCGACGGCCGATCGCGATGCAGGTAGTGCACCAGCGTGTGCCAGATCGGCGCCGCGCCGCTGATGCCGCTGACGTCGTGCATGGCCGCGCCGCTGGCGTTGCCGATCCACACCCCCACGGTGTAGCGGTCGGTGAAGCCGATGCACCAGTTGTCGCGCATGTCCTTGCTGGTGCCGGTCTTCACGGCCGCAAAGCCGCGGGTGCGCAAGTGGCTGTCCAGCCCGAACGTGCGCACGCGGGCATTGTTGTCGGCCAGGATGTCGGTGACCAGGAAGCTGGCCGCCGCGTCCGCCACCCGGCGCGGCGCGGGCAAGGGCCGGCCGGGCAGCGCCGGCGGGCGGTACAGGCCGCCATTGGCCAAGGTGCGAAAGGCGTTGCTCAGGTCGAGCAGGCTGGCTTCGGCACTGCCGAGCGCCAGTGACGGGCCGTACCAGCCGCCGCTGTGCTGCAGGTCCAGACCCAACCCGTTCAGGCGCGCATGCAGGGCGTCGGGCGGCAGCATCGCGCCCAGCCGCACGGCGGGCAGGTTCAGGCTGGCACCGAGCGCGGTGCGCGCGCTGACCAGGCCCTTGAAGTGGCGGTCGTAGTTCTGCGGCAGGTACGAGCCCGATCCGGTCGGGATCTCGGTGGGCGCATCGTCGAGCAGGCTGGCCGGCGTGATCAGGCGGCGCTCGAAGGCCAGGCCGTAAAGAAAGGGCTTGAGCGTCGACCCCGGCTGCCGCCTGGCCAGCACGCCGTCGACCTGCGCCGCCGCCGAACTGCGGCCGTTGGCGCCCACCCAGGCCAGCACCTCGCCGCTGCGGTTGTCCAGCACCAGCACGGCGCCGTCCTCGACGTTGCGGCCACGCAGTTCGGCCAGCTGCTGCTGCAAGGCGCGCACCGCCACCCGCTGCAGGCCGGCGTCGATCGAGCTGCGCTGCAGCGCCGGGCCGTCGGCGCGCAGCGCCAGGCGCGCAAAGTGCGGTGCCAGCTGCTCGCCCAGCGGCATGCCGCCACGGCGCTGCAGGGCCAGCGCGGCCTGCGTGCGCACGCCGTCACAGCCCTGCCCCATCGCGCGCAACACACCGCATGCGCGTTCCCCCACACGCTCGGGGCTGGCGTTGGGGCCGCGCACCAGGGCCGCCGCGATCGCCGCCTCGGCCGCGTCCAGCCCACCCGGATGCTTGCCGAACAAGGTCTGCGACAGCGCATTGATGCCGACCAGCTCACCGCGAAACGGCACCTCGTTGAGGTAGGCCTCGAGGATCTGTGCCTTGCTCCAGCGCCGCTCCAGGCGGTCGGCCAGCACCAGCTGCCCCAGCTTCTGGCCCACGCTGCGCCCACCGGCCGGACGCGCCAGGCCGTCGTCGATCAGCCCGGCCAGCTGCATGGTCAGGGTGGAAGCGCCCTGGGTGCGCGTGTTGACCAGATTGCCCCAGGCGCTGCGCGCCACCGCAGTCCAGTCGATGCCACTGTGCTGCCAGAAGCGGCGGTCTTCGCTCAGCACCACCGCCTGCAGCAGTGCTGGCGACATCTCATCCAGCGCCACCCAGGGCAGGCTGCGCTGCCGCTTGTCGACGCGCAGCGTCTGCAGCGGCACACCATGGCGGTCGAGCAGCGTGTGGTCGGACAGCGCGTGCGCGGCACGCACGTCTTCGAAAGCCGGCAGGGCCCGCGCGGCGGCCATGGCGCACAGCAGCACCAGTGCCACCACGGCGCGTTTCACGGCGCCACCTCGATCGGCGCGTTCGGGGATTCGCCGAAGGATTCGGGCGCGTACAGCGCTTCCACGCGCGTCGGCGGCAAGAGAAAGCGGCCCGGGTTGTTCAGCCGCAGCGTGTACTCGACGACATGCCGGCCGCGCGGCATGAGCCCGTAATAGCCGCGCCAGGCGTCAAAGCCACGTTCGACGAAGCTCGGCCAGGCATTGCCTTCCTGGCGCTCGTCGCGCGTGGCGATCTGCGAATCGCGGCCCAGGCCCGAGCCCAGCAGCGTGGCGCCGCCGGGCACCGGATCGGCCACCACCACCCAGGTGCGGTCGGCCTGGGCGTCGATCTGCAGCCGCACCCGCAGCACGTCGCCACGCGACCAGCGATCAGGCGACTGCCGCGTCACCGCCGTCACGCTGCGCGTGACCGCATAACCGGCATTCAAAGGGGCTTGCAGCGCAATGGCGGCCAGGCCCTGCACCGTCACCCAGGGTTTGCCGCTGCCTTGCTGCGTCACTTGCAAGGTGGCGGGCGCGGTCGGCCAGGGCAGCGTCACGCGGCCGCCCTGTGGCGACCGCGACCAGTCCAGCACAGGCTTGGCGGCACCGATGCCGGCCAACGTCACACCGCTGACCGGGGTGTTCTCGAAACGCGCGCTGAACTTGTCCAGCGCCAAAGCGCCCCACAGGTTGGCGGTGGTGGTCAGCCAGGCACCGCCTTGCTGCCGCCCCAGCGCGCCCAGCACCAGGCGTGGCAGTTCGTCCTTCCAGGCCGGGTCGTCGATCAGGGCCAGGATCAGCCGCGCCGCGTTGGCATCGGCGCTGTCCATCAGCCACCACCAGTAGTCGTCGGCTTCGTTGCTGAAGCGCAGCGTGGTGCCGGCATAGCTGATGCGGCTGCGCAGGATCTGCTGCGCCTCGTCGATGCGGCGCGGCTGCTCGGCGATGGCGGGCAGGCGGCGCAGGATCTGCAGCCAGTCGATCACGGCCGCGGTCGGCCACAGGTTGGGCTGCAGCTTGATCGAGCCCAGCATGCGCGGTTCGACGCGGCCGTAGCGGGCCAGCGCTTCGACCGCTGCCAGCTTGCGCACGTCGAGGTCGGCGCGCGGGCTGTAGAACTTGCGCTGGATGCGGCCGTCGACGAAGGCCACCAGGCCGTCGAGCATGCGATCGCGCGCCACCGGCGGTAGCTCGAAACCGGCCTCATGCGCGGCGGCCAGCAGGTGGGCCGTCAGGCGGTCGCTGCCGCGCGCGCCGTCTTCGGCACGCGGCGGAAAGTAGTTGGCCAGGCCGTCGTCGTCGAGGTAGCTGGCCAGGCCGTTGCCCAGTTGTGCCCACAGCGCCGCGTCGCGCAAGCCCAGCGCCTTGGCCGCTTTCTGCTCCAGGCAGCTGAACGGGTAGGTCTCGAAGTAGCGGCGGATGCCCGGCAGCGCACCGCCCAGCCGCGGCTGCACGCCCAGCACCAGCCCCCCGCGCTTGGGGCCGCTGGCCGGCAGCGCATCGGCCGGTGCCGCCACTGGCAGCGACAGGCTGCCGTCCAGCTGCGACAGCGTGGCCTGCAGAACGCGCAGCGGCTGCGCGGGACCGACCTGCTGCGTGATCTTCAGGCGGTCGCTCGCGGCTGCCCCGCCTTGCTCCTGCACCGCCGCGTCCCAGCTGATGCTGAACACCTCGGCCGGCACGTCCACCGGCCACAGCAGCTCACGCGCACCGCCGGCCGCGATGTCCACGTCCTGCGGCGGCAGGTTCAGCGGCGTGCGCGTGATCTCGGCACCCCCGGTCGGGCTGCTGTTGGCCGTGCCCTGCAGCGTGACCCGCAGCTTCATCGCGCGCGTCGTGGTGTTGCGCAGCGTGAGCATGGCGCTGAAGCGGTCGCCGTCGCGCACCAGCGGCGGCAGCCCCGACAGCAGCTGCAGGTCTTGCGTGACGCGAATGCTGGCGCTGCCGGTGCCAAAGCGCTGGCCGCCGTCGTCGGCCACCGCGACCAGCCGGAATGCGGTCAGCGAGTCGTTCAGCGGCACCTCGACCAGCGCCTCGCCCTTGGCGTCCAGCGCCACCCGCGGCCGCCACAGCAGCAAGGTATCGAAGAGTTCGCGCGTGGCGGCCTTGCCACCACCGCCTCCGGCTGCCACCGCCTTGCGGCCGTAGTGCCGGCGGCCGATGATCTCGTTCTGCGCCGTCGCCGTCTGCACGCCCCAGGCGCGCTCCTGCAGCAGACCGCTCAGAAGCTGCCAGCTGCGGTTGTCGCTCAGTGACAGCAGGCCTTCATCGACCGCGGCAAAAGCCAGGTCGGCGCCGGCCGCAGGCTGCCCACCCTGGCTGACCTTGACGCGCACCATTGCCTTGCCACGCACCGCGTACTGCGACTTGTCGGGCTGCACGCTGACCTGCAGTTCGTGCGCGGCCAGGCCGACCTTGATGGCTGCGACGCCGAGCTTGAAGGCCGGCCGCGACAGGTCGACCAGGGCCGTCGGCGCCTGGTACTCATGCCCTTCGTACCAGAAGGCGCGCGCCCACTCGACGGGCGCCTTCCAGCCCCAGTCGAAGAAGCTGGTCCACGGCAGATCACGAATCCGACCGCGCAGCGCCAGCACGCTGACGTAGACGTTGGGCGCCCAGCCCGGGTCGATCTTCAGGTCGAATCCGGGGTCGTCGCCGCGCAGGGTGAGCACCTGCGTGTCGATCACGCCTTCGCGCTCCACCGCCACCAGCGCGGTGGCCTGGCGAAACGGCATGCGCACCTGGAAGCGGGCGGTTTCACCCGGTTCGTAGCGTTTCTTCTCGGGCAACACGTCGATGCGATCGTCGTTGTCCTGCTCGAACCACAGTTCGCCCTGTCGCGTGACCCAGATGCTGGTAGCCGCCTCGCCCACGCGGCCAGCGGCGTCGCGGCCGCTGACCACCAGTTCGACCTGGCCGGCGCTGTCCAGCTTGGCGTCGCAGGACAGCCGGCCCTGTGCATCGGTCTTGCCGCTGCACAGCGCACCCAGATCCTTCATCTGGCGACGGTTGTCGTAGGCATAGAAACCGCCCACCAGGCGCTTGCGCGAGCTGAGGGTCTGCCACAGTCGCGCGCGCACCTCGAGCGCCTGGCCCGCCAGCGGTTTGCCCTGGGTGTCCAGTGCCAGCGCCGTGAATTGGGCCTGGCCGCGGTTCTGCGCCCAGCTGGCCGCCTTGATGCCCGGCACCACGGCACTGGGCCAGACCGGCACCGTGGTCGACACCGTCTGCACTTCGCCGTTGGGGTCGTTGAAGGCGATCTCGGCCACCACCTCGCTCGCCCGCGTCAGCTTGGGAAGGCCGCTGATCGTGAAGCGCGCCGCGCCGTCGCGGTCGGTCTGCAGCGCCTGTTTGTCGGCCACCAGCACGCCCTGCTGCGCGCCGTCGTCGCCGTCACCGCCGTCATCGGTGTCGTCGCGCTGCGCGCGCGGTGGCTCGAAACTGAAGTCTTCCTGGCCGGCAAAGCCGCCCGCCCGCGGCCGCAGCAGCGCGGAGCCGCGCAAGGCCGCCTGTGCCACGCCACCGCCTGACAGGTGGCGCAGCTGCACGCCCAGCACCAGCTCGGTCGGCGCCAGCGCGGGCGCTTTCGGCGGCAGCAACTGCGCGTCGACCAGCGGCACGCGAAACTCCTCGACGCGGAACTCGCCGCTGGTCCAGCTGCGACGCCGCTTCTCGGGCGCCTCGGGCCGGTCCAGCTCGACGCGGTACAGGCCCAGCCTGGCCCCGGGCGGGATGTTCCAGGTCGACGTGCTGCTGCGCGCGCCGGCCCAGCTCAGCGGCTGCGTGTAGGTCTGATCACTGCCCTCATGAACGATCTTCAGCCGCGTCGGCAATTCGCTGGCCGGCAGCAGCGCCAGGCCCTGCAGGTTCTCGCGGCGGATGAAGTGCTTCATCGACAGCGTCTCGCCGGCGCGCAGCAGGGTGCGGTCGAACACCGTGTGGGCGCGCAGCTCGGGCTGGGGGTCGCTGCTGACGGCCACGTTGAAGCGCCAGGGCTCGATGCCGCGCACCCAGCCGTTGAAGACGAAGGCCATGTCGACCACGCCTTTTGTGTCGGCCTTGCGCGCGCTGACGAACACCGCTTCATCGTCGCTGCAGCGCTCGTCGGCCTCGATGCCGCGTGGCACCCGCACCAGCCCCTTGGCGTCGGTCGTGCCGGCCCACAGCGCACGGCCCTGGCAGTCGGACAAGGCCACATCGGCACCGGCCACCGGCAGGCCACGGTCGAGCGAGGTCACCCACACGGCGGCGTTCTCGCGCCCCTGCTTGAAATGCACGCCCAGGTTGGTGACCAGCACGCCGGTGCGCACGAACATCGGCGCGGCCTTGTCCAGCAGCGCCTGGCCCAGGCGGCGCGATTCGATCTCGACGACGTGGTATCCGGGGTCGGGCAGCGGGATGCCCACCACCTCGAAAGGCCGCGGGTCTCCGCCCTGCAGCTGCGGCAGCTCGAGCCGCCGGGCGCCGGGCTCGGCCGCCAGCAGCGACACTTCACGCGTGGCGACCTGGCGCTCGACCTGACGGCGCACCAGCTTGCCCTGCGCGTTGCGTTCTTCGACCAGCTCGGTCCAGTCCTTGCGCGGCATGCCCAGTTCCTGCGCGCTCAGCTGCGTCTCGTGGTAGCGGCGCAGCTTGCGGTACCAGGTGATCACGTCGGCATCGCTGCCCAGCCGCTTGATGCGCACCTGGCCGCCGCCGGCCTGCGGGCGCAGGTCGCCCTGCACGTGGCGCAGCGTCAACGGCAGCAGGGTTTCGGCGCTGCGCTCGAGCACCCCGAAGGGCGCGGCCGCAAACTTGGCGATCGGTGGCGCACCGCCGGTGGCCACCGCCATCGGAAAGCTGGCGGCATTGGCCAGCGGCCGGCCGCTGACGTCCTTCAGGCCCGGCGGCAGCGTGATCGTGAAGGCTGCGTTCTCGGCCAGCGGGCCTATGAAGCGAAGTTCGCTCAGCTCGGCCGACTTGTCGTCCTTGTCGAAACTGGGCGACAGTGCGGCACCGCTGCGAGGCTGCAGCCGCGCCTGCTCGGCCAGCGCGCGCGGCACCGGCGACGAGAAACGCAGCAGCAGCGGCCGGATCGGCATGCAGGGCGCATTGGCACGCTCGCGCTCGCAGCTGAACTCGGCGCTGAAAGCGGGGCGCACCTGAAAGTCGAAACGCTGCTCGACCGTCGTCAGCAGCCGGGCCGGACCGCGCGCGGCGATGCCCTTGCCCCACACCAGACGCAGCTTGGCGCCCGGTGCCAGCGGCCGGCCGCAGCCCAGCAGCAACAGCCGCTCGGCGGGCAGCTTGTCCAGATGGCGGCTCTTCAGCACGGCGGCGCGCGACGACCCGGCGACCAGCGCCACCGGCAGGCGTTCACCCAGGCCCTCGACCTCGCACCAGGCCTGCGTGGCCAGCGTCGATTCGACCACCGGGCCCGTCAGCTCCAGGATGAAGAGCTGGTCCTCCTCGACCGTGCTGCCCTGCCAGGGCGTGATGCGCCGCACCGCCGGCCCGCCGGTGTTGAAGTGGTACTCGCTGGTGCCGGTCAGTTCGCCACTCAAGGGCTTCCAGCCGGGCCGTCGCTGCACCCGGCAGCGCGTGCCGGGCGGCAGCGGGTCCTTGAAGTCGAACACCCATTCACGCTCGCTGTTCCAGCGCCCGCTGCCGCTGACGGCGGTGCCCTGGCAATCCAGGCTGACCGGGTCGGCCTGGCGCGCATCGCCCATCGGCACCACCGCTTCGCTGAAGCGGACCACCAGCTGGGCGACCTGCGCCACCTCGCCCTGCGGGCTGACCTGCGTGATGGTGGCGGCGCCGGCCTGTGAAAGGCAGGCCGCGACAACAAGAACCGAGAGAGCTGCGAGACGCGCCACAACGCGGACCGGGAGTGTCGTCATGGGGAGGCTCGCTCAGGCTGGACCGGGGCGCAGTCTAGGGCAGACGACGCCCACCGACAGCCCACCGACGGCGCGCGGCTCAGCGCAATGGGTAGGCCTTCCAGGGCAGGCGGTCCAGCGGCAGGTCGGCCAGCAGGTCCAGCAGCATCGGGTTGCCGTGGTAGTGCGGCGTGCCGTCGTCGGCCTGGCCCATCAGCACGACCTCGGTGCCGCCGAAGCGCGCACTCAGGTCGGCGCTCAACATGTCGGCTTCGCCGGGGCTGGCAACGACGCCCAGCGAAGTCAGCACGACCAGAAAGCGCCGCCCCTGCAGCGACACCGCCGCCGCCTGCACCTGGCCGGCCGGGGTGGTGTCTTGTTCTGCCTCGGGCAATTCGACCTTGGGTGCAGCGACAGGCAGGCAATCGGGGCACTCGTCGGCACTGGACGCGAGCGCCTGGCGCAACAGCGATCCGTCGACGGCCTGCATCCGCTGCCGATCGACCACCGCACAGGCCCAGGCGCCACCGGCCTGCACCTGCAGGATCTGCACCTCGGGCGCCATCGCGTCGACAAGCTCGCGTGCCACCCACCATTCGGCCCTGCCCTTGCAGGGTCGGCATGCATAGGCCCAGGTCGTCATGCGGTCTCCTCGTGCGCCTTGATCGGCCGATTGTGTCGCGCGCCGTGGTCTTTCAGCGCGGCGTGCTGAAGCGCTCTTCAAGGTAGCTCAGCAGCGTGCGCAGCGCCTGCGCGTCGCCACCGCTCGGCCGGCCCGGTCGTGCGCTGTCGTTCCAGGCGAAGATGTCCAGGTGCAGCCAGTCGAGGTCGGCGGGCACGAAGTCGTCGAGGAACAGCGCCGCGTTGATCGCCCCCCCGGCCGGGCCCTTGCCGGTGTTGACGATGTCGGCGATGTCGCTCTCGATGCCGCCGTGATAGTCGCGCCACAGCGGCAGATGCCACAGCGGATCCTGCAGCGCCAGGCCGCGGTCGACCAGCTCGCGCGCCAGCGTCATGCGGCGGCAGAACAGCGCCGGCAGCTGGCCGCCCAGCGCCACGCGGGCAGCACCGGTCAGCGTGGCCATGTCGATCATCAGCTCGGGCTTGCCCTCGGCACCGTAGGCCAGGGCGTCGCACAGGATCACGCGGCCCTCGGCATCGGTGTTGCCGATCTCGATGTGCAGGCCCTTGCGCGTCTTGAACACGTCACCGGGCCTGAAGGCGTTGCCGGCGATCGCGTTCTCCACCGCCGGGATCAAGACCTGCAGCCGCACCGGCAGCCTGGCTGCCATGATCATCTGCGCCAGCCCCAGCACATGCGCAGCGCCGCCCATGTCCTTCTTCATCAAACGCATGCCGTCGGCCGACTTGATGTCGAGCCCACCGCTGTCGAAGCACACGCCCTTGCCCACCAGCGTCAGCTTCGGGTCCTTGGGCTTGCCCCAGTTCAGCTCGATCAGCCGCGGCGCCCGGGTGGCCGCGTCGGCGGCCCGGCCGACCGCATGGATGGCCGGGAAGTTCTTCTTCAGCAAGGCGTCGCCCACCACCTGGCTGAACCTGGCGCCATGCGCCTTGGCCAGCTTCTGCGCGGCCTGCGCCAGCTGCGCCGGGCCCAGGTCTTCGGCCGGAGTGTTGACGAGGTCGCGCACCAGCGTCATCGCCTCGGCCACCATCAGCCCGCGCTGCGCGGCGGTGCCCGGCGCCAGTTGCAGCTGCGCCGTTTCGCGCGCCGGCGCCTTGTAACGGCCGAAGCTGTAGCTGCCAAGCTGCCAGGCCATCGCCAGCAGGGCCGGGTCAAGCGCCACACCGCCCTCGGCCAGGTGGTAGCGGCCTGCCGGCAAGGCGCGCGGAAGCAAGGCCAGTGCCCAGGGGCTGCCGACGCGCGCGCCCGCCCACACAGCAGCCAGCCGCCCGTCGTCGCCAGGCAGCAGGGCGTGCGTGTCGGGTGCGCCCTGGAAGCCCAGCGTCGCCAGCCATTGGCGCTGCATCGGCGACAGCGCGCCCGACGCGGCCGCAAAGCCGGCAGCGTCGACGACGTGCAGGGGGACGGAGCCGGTTTGGGGCTTCTTCAGGATGACGGTCATGGGCGGCGGTGTCGAATGGGGGTTGGCGATTGTCGCCGTCGCCCCGGTGCGGTCGGGCGCGGTCGGGTGCGGCATGATCCCGCCCTTTGCGACCCAACCACCGCGCCGATGATGCTGCCCGCCCCACACTCCCCCTTGCCCTTGGCGCGCAGCCGCTGCCGCATCGCTTGAGCCCGCCGCGCATCCTGCTGGCCCCGATGGAAGGGCTGCTCGACCACAGCCTGCGCGACGTGATCACGCAGGTGGGCGGCGTCGACCGCTGTGTGTCCGAGTTCATCCGCATCACCGACCAGCTGCTGCCCGAGCGCGTGTTCACGCGCATCGTTCCCGAGCTGCTGAACGGTGGCCGCACAGCCGCCGGCGTGCCGGTGCGGCCGCAGCTGCTGGGCTCCGACCCGGACTGCCTGGCCGACAACGCGGCGCGGCTGGCCACGCTGGGCCCCGAGGGCGTGGACCTGAACTTCGGTTGCCCGGCGAAGACGGTGAACCGGCATCGCGGTGGCGCGGTGCTGCTGGACGAACCCGAGCTGGTGTTTCGCATCGTTCGCGCCGTGCGGCGTGCCGTGCCGGCGCAGCTGCCGGTGTCGGCCAAGATGCGGCTGGGCACCAGCGACAGCTCGCGCCTGCTGGCCAATGCGCAGGCCATCGTCGACGGCGGCGCCGATGAACTGGTGGTGCACGCGCGCACCAAGGCCCATGGCTACCGACCACCCGCCTACTGGGAGCAGATTGCCGAGGTGCGCACCGCGGTGCCGATTCCGGTGGTGGCCAACGGCGAGGTGTGGACGGCGGCCGATGCCGAACGTTGCCTGGCGGTGAGCGGCTGCGACGCCATCATGCTGGGCCGCGGCATCGTGGCCGACCCGGGGCTGGCGCTGGCGCTGCGGGGCCAGCGCTGGTCGGGCTGGCCGGCCCTGCTGCCGCTGCTGTCGCGCTATTGGCAGCGGGTGGCGCTGCACGTCGAGCCGCGCCACCGACCGGGCCGGCTCAAGCAGTGGCTGAACCTGCTGCGGCGGCGCTTCGACGCGGCCCAGGCGGCCTATGAAAGCGTGCGCACCCTGACCACGGTGGACCAGGTCGACGCCTGGCTGCTGGCCGAGACCGAGGCGCAGCGCCTGCTCTATCGCGCCGCCACGCCCAGCCAGGTGTCCAGCGGCGACGGGTCGTCGCGCAGCGCCTCGCAGCTGGCCCGGTAGGCAATGCCGCCGCGGTCGAGCACGATGGCGTCGTCGGTCACGCCCAGCACCAGCTGAGGGTGCTGTTCGACCACGATCGACGGCAGGCCCTCGTCGCGCGCCACGCGGCGGATGGCGTGCAGCAGCTCGGTCACGATGATCGGCGCCAGACCCTCCAGCGGCTCGTCCAGCAGCAGCAGTCTGGGGTTGAGCACCAGCGCACGGGCGAAAGCCAGCATCTGCTGCTCGCCGCCCGACAGCGCCGTGCCCAGGTTGTGACGGCGCTCGGCCAGGCGCGGAAAGAGCGCGAACACCCGCGCCAGGTTCCAGGCACCGGGGCGCGCGACGGCAGTCAGGTTCTCTTCGACGGTCAGTGACTTGAAGATGCAACGCTCCTGCGGCACCCAGCCGATGCCGGCGGCCGCGCGGCGGTGCACCGGCATCGTGTGCAGGTCCTGCCCGGCCAGGCGGATGCGGCCGGCATGGCGCTGCGTCACCCCAACCAGCGTGTCGATCAAGGTGGTCTTGCCGGTGCCGTTGCGCCCCAGCAGCGCCATCGAGCGCCCGGCTTCGAGCCTGAAGCCGACGTCGCTGAGCACCACGGCGTCGCCGTAGCCGCAGCTCAGGCCCTCGACTTCGAGCAGGGGTTCAGCCATGGGCGATGCTCATGTCACCCAGATACACGGCCTTGACCTGGGGGTCGGCAGCGATCTGCGCCGGCGTGCCCTCGGTCAGCACGGCACCGTTGACGAGCACTGTCAGGCGCCGGGCAAAGCTGAACACCAGGTCCATGTCGTGCTCGATCAGCAGCACGCAGACCTCGGCGGGCAGTGCGGCCACCGTGTCCAGGATGTCCTGTCGCTCGGCCGCCGGCACACCGGCCGCGGGTTCGTCGAGCAGCAGCACGCTGGGCTTCAGGGCCACGGCCAGCGCGATCTCGAGCAATCGGCGCTTGCCGTAGGGCAGCTCGCGCGTCGGGCGGTCGGCCAGTTCATGCAGCCTGAACCGTGTCAGCAGCGTCTCGCACTCGGCGGCGATGGCCAGGTCATGGCCCATCGGCCGCCACCAGCGGTGTGCCGCGTCTTCGCGCCCGGCCACCGCCAGCGCCAGGCTCTGCAGCGGCGTCAGGCTGCTGAACAGCTGGTTGATCTGAAAGGTGCGCACCAGGCCCAGCGCCACGCGCCGTTGCGGCGCCAGATCGGTGATGTCGCGGTCGCGCAGGTAGACGCGGCCCGAGGTCGGTGCCGTCACGCCCGTGAGCAGGTTGATGAGCGTGGTCTTGCCCGCGCCGTTGGGGCCGATCAAGGCATGGCGCGCGCCTTGTTCGACGTTCAGGCTGACGTGGTCGGTGGCGGTGATGCCGCCGAAGCGCTTGACCAGGCGCTCGGTGCGCAGCACGGGCGCGTTCATGTCCGCGCCTTGCTGAACCAGGTCCAGGGCCTGAACAGCCGCTCACGGCCGATCAGCATCAACAGCACCAGGAACAGTCCGATCCAGAAAGTCCAGTACTGAGGCGTCACTTCGGACAACAGATCGTGCATCAGCTTGAAGCCGATGGCACCGATCAGTCCGCCCCACAGCCAGCCGGCGCCGCCGATGATCAGCGCCAGCATCACGTCGGCACTGCGGTGGAACTCGAACACGTCCAGCGACGCGAAGCCGGTGGTCTGTGCCAGCAGCGCCCCGGCCGCCCCGGCCAGCGCTGCGGCCAGCGTGTAGACCGCCGCCAGCCGCCCGTTCACCGACAGGCCCAGCGCCGTCAGCCGCAGGCGGTTGTCGCGCAGCGCCTGCATCGACAGGCCCAGCGGCGAGTGCACGATGCGGCGCATCAGCACGAAGGCGATGAACAGCAGCGACAGCGAATAGAACGAAGCCACGCGCGCGCCGAGGTCGAAGTCGAAATGGCCGAGCAGGGGGCCCATCACCACGCCCTGCAGGCCATCGGCGCCGCCGGTGAACTCGGAAAACTTGTTCGCCAGCTCGAGCAGCACCAAGGCCACGCCCATGGTCACCATCAGCCGCGTCAGGTCGGTACCACGCACGATCAGCGGGGTGGTCAGCAGCCCCAGCAGGGCCCCCAGCGCCGTGCCCACGGCCAACCCGACCAGGGGATCCGGCATCACGTATTTGGCAAACAGCGCCGCGCTGTAGGCGCCGACACCGAAGTAGGCGGCATGGCCCAGCGACACGATGCCCGCGTAACCCAGGATCAGGTCCAGGCTGAGCGCAAACAACGCCAGGATGGCGATCTCGTTGATCAGCGCCGCATGCTGGCCAAAGACCAGCGCCATGACCCAGATCAGCGCCCACAAGGCCACTTCCCAGGGCCGCCAGCGCGACGGCGCCCGCAGCGTTTCGGCGGCCTTCATCGCCTGGCCTCGCGGCTGAACAGGCCCTGCGGGCGCCACAGCAGGATGGCGATCATCAGGACATAGACGATGAAGCCGCCCAGCTTGGGCACGTAGTACTTGCCCAGCACGTCGGCAATGCCCAGGGCCAGCGCCGCGACCAGGGGCCCGGTGATCGAACTGGTGCCGCCGACGGCGCAGACGATCAGGAAATAGACCATGAACTTCAGCGGAAAGCTCGGCTCCACGCCCAGGATGTCGGCACCCAGTGCGCCGCCGAGCCCGGCCAGGCCCGAGCCGACGGCAAAGGTCAGCAAGAAGATGCGGTCGACCGGAATGCCCAGCCCCGCCGCCACCCGAGGGTCATCCACGGCCGCACGCAGCCGGCTGCCGAAGCGCGTACGCGACAGCACGGCCTGCAGCATCAGCGCCAGCGCCACGCAGCTGATCACGATGAACACGCGGTAGGCCCCCATGCCCAGTTGCCAGGCGCCGCTGCCGAACTCGAAACGCTGGCGCAGCCAGTCGGGCAGCTGGACGTTCTGCTGCGAGCTGCCCATCACGTAGTCGACCGCGGCCACGGCCATGAAGGTCAGGCCGATCGAGAACAGCACCTGATCGAGGTGAGGCCTGCCGTACATCGGGCGGTAGATCGTGCGCTCGAGCAGCGCGCCCAGAAGTGCCGTCAGCACGAAGGCCGCCGGCAGGCAGGCCAGGAAGGGCCAGCCGGCGCGGTTCATCAGCAGCACCAGGATGTAGCCGCCGGCCATCGCAAAGGCGCCATGGGCCAGGTTGATGAAGTTCATCAGGCCCATGGTCACCGCCAGCCCGAGGGCCAGCACGAACAGCAGCATGCCGTAGGCGATGCCGTCGAAGAGCAGCGTCAGCATCGCCGCAGGATCACTTGCTCTTGCCCGGGTCTTTCATCTGCTTGATCGAATCGAACTCGATGTTCCACAGCTGGCCGTTCTTCTTCTCGACCTTGCGGATGTAGATGTCCTGCACGATGTCGCGGGTCTGCGCGTCGATCAGCACCGGGCCGCGCGGGCTCTCGAACAGCTGGCCCTTCATCGCGTTCAGCAGCGCCTCGCCGCGTGCACCCTTGCTGGCGTTGAGCGCGTTGTAGATCACTCGCATGCCGTCGTAGCCGCCCACGGCCATGAAGTTGGGGCGGAACTTGTTGGCGGCTTCGAAGGCAGCGACGAACTTCTTGTTCGCCGGGCTGTCGTGCGCCGCCGAGTAGTGGTGCGAGCTGACCACGCCCAGCGCGACATCGCCCATGTCGTTCAACTGATCATCGTCTGTCACGTCGCCGGTGGCGATCAGCCGGATGCCGGCCTTGTCCAGACCGCGTTCGCCAAACTGCTTCATGAACTGCGCGCCCTGGCCCGACGGCAGAAAGACGAACAGCGCGTCGGGCGCGGCGTCACGCACCTTCTGCAGCACCGGTGCGAAGTCGGGGCTGCGCAGCGGCGTGCGCAGTTTGTCCAGCACCTTGCCGCCGTTGAGCGTCATGCGCTCGGCAAAGTACTTTTCGGCGTCGTTGCCGGGGCCGTAGTCGGCCACCAGCGTCACCACCTTGCCGATCTTGTTCTTGGTCGCCCACTCGGCCAGGCCGACGGCTGCCTGCGGCAGCGTGAAACTGGTGCGCACGACATACGGGCTGGCTGCGGTGATGGCCGACGTCGCCGCCGCCATCACCACCATCGGCGTCTTGCTTTGCGTGGCGATCGGTGCCGTAGCCAGCGCCGACGGCGTGATGCCGAAGCCGGCCAGCGCCACCACCTTGTCGTTGACCACCAGTTCCTGCGCCAGACGGCGCGTGGTGTCGGGAATGCCGGCGTCGTCCTTGACGATGACCTCGACCGTCTTGCCGCCGGCCTTGTTGCCGTTCTGCGCCATCCACAGCTTGATGGCGGCGTCGATCTGCTTGCCGGTCGAGGCCTGCTGCCCGGTCATCGGCAGGATGACACCGATCTTCAGGGTGTCGGCCTGAGCGTGCGCGTGCTGCATGCCGAACGCCAGCGCTGCCGCTGCGGCGGCGCCGGTGATGAGGTGGAAGCGGCGGGAATTCATCGAGTGTCTCCGGGTTGAAAGATCGGCAGCGCAGCCATTGTGCGCAGCGGCGTGAAAGCCCGCCAGCCTGCTGTGGCGCTAGCAGCTATCGCACAACGGCATGGCTGGGCGCGCCGGCCTGGGTGCCGCCATGGGCGGTCAAAGACCGGACCAGACCTCGTTGGCGGTCTCGACCACCAGCTGCAGCTTGCGACGCTGATCCTCGACGGCAATGTTGTTGCCGTGCACGGTGCTGGAAAAGCCGCACTGCGGGCTCAGGCACAGCTGCTCGAGCGGCGCATGGCGGGCGGCTTCGTCGATGCGGCGTTTCAGCGCATCCTTGGTCTCGAGCTGCCCGAACTTGGTGGTCACCAGGCCCAGCACGACGATCTTGCCGGGCTTCAGGTAGCGCAGCGGCCTGAAATCACCCGAGCGCTCGTCGTCGTACTCCATGAAGATCGCATCCAGGTTCATCTCGGACAGCAGCGCCTCGGCCACCGGCTCGTAGTTGCCGGCCGCAGCGTGCGTGCTCTTGAAGTTGCCGCGGCACAGGTGCATGGCCAGCGTCATGCCCGCCGGCTTGAGCGCCACCACCTTGTTGATGAAACCGGCATAGCGGTGCGGCAACTCGTTGGGGTCGTCGCCGCGCTGGCGCGCCGCTTCGCGCATCTTTTCGTCGCATAGGTAGGCCATGTTGGTGTCGTCCATCTGCACATAGCGGCAGCCGGCGTCGTACAGGCTTTGCAGCTCCTCGCCATACGCGCGGGCAACGTCGTCGTAGAACACCGGATCGAGTTCGGGATAGGCCTGCCGGCTGATGCCGGCGCGGCCACCGCGGAAATGCAGCATGGTCGGGCTGGGGATCGTGACCTTGGGCATGAGGCGCAAATCGCCCAGCGCGTCGACCTGCGACTTCAGGTACTCGAAGTCGGCCCGCTGGATGTCCTTCACGTGGCGCACCGTGTCGATCACGCGGATCGCCGGCGGCGCCAGCTCTTCGCTGCCGTCGGGCTTGCGCACGGTGACCGGGATGTCGGTCTGCACGCCGCCGAGCTGGTCGAGAAAATCGATGTGGAAATAGGTGCGGCGAAACTCGCCGTCGGTGATGCTGAGCAAGCCGACGTCGCGCTGAAACTGCACGATCTCGGTGATGGCCTTGTCCTCTACCGCGCGCAGCTGTGCGGCCGTGATCTCACCCTTCGCCTTCTGCTCGCGCGCCTGCAGCAGATAGGCCGGACGCAGGAAGCTGCCGACATGGTCGGCCCGAAACGGGGGCGTGGTGCGAAGCGTCATGGCTGGGTCTCCGAAAGGGTGATGAAGCGGGGTCGAGGTCGGCGTGCGGCTACAGGTCGAGCACCAGCAGTCGCGTCTTCGAGCGAGAGCAGCAGGGCGTGAACTGGTCGTTGGCTGCCTGCTCTTCGGGTGTCAGGTAAAGGTCGCGGTGGTCGGGCACACCGTCGAGCACGCGCGTCAGGCAGGTGCCGCACACGCCCTGTTCACACGACGTGGCCAACACCACGCCGGCATTCTCCAGCGCGCGCGCCACCCGCCACCGTCTGGTCCTTGCCCACCGTGACGATGCGGCCCGAACTGGCCAGACGCACCTGGAAGCTGCCGTCTGTACCGGTGTCGGCTGGCGCGGCGCCGAAGTACTCGAAGTGCAGCTGCGCCTCGGGCCAGCCGGCTGCACGCGCACCGCCGAGCACGGCGTCCATGAAGCCCTGCGGCCCGCAGACATACAGGTGGCGGCCGGGCTGCTGTGCGGCCAGCACCGCCGCGAGATCGAGCTTTTGCGCCGCGTCGCCATCATCGAAGTGGAACTGCACGCGTGCGGCGAAGCCCGAGGTCGCGATGCGCTCGGCAAAGGCCGTACGCCCCGGCGAGCGGGTGCAGTAGTGCAGCGTGAAGCGGGCCCCGGTCAGCGCCAGGCGTTCGGCCATGCACAACAGTGGCGTGATGCCGATGCCGCCGGCCAGCAGCAGGTGATCGACCGCGTCGTGCGCCAATGCGAAGTGATTGCGCGGCAGGCTGATCGTCAGTTCGTTGCCCGGCTGAACGCCGTCGTGCAGCGCCTGCGAGCCGCCGCGCGAGGCCGCATCGCGCAGCACCGCGATCAGGTAGCGGTGCGTCTCGGTGGGGTCGTTGCACAGCGAATACTGGCGCTGCAAGCCGCCCGGCAGCTGCACGTCGACATGCGAGCCGGCCGAAAAGGCCGGCAGCGGGCGCCCGTCCACGCCCTGCAGCTCGAAACTGCAGATGCCCTCGGCCTCCACCGTCCTGCGGGTCACGCGCACGCGCAGGCTGGTGCTCATGCCAATCCCGGCGCGGCCACCTGCTCGGCGGCGATCAGGCGGTCGATGACCTTGCGCGCCTGCACGCCACCGGCATCGATGTTGAGCTTGAGCAACTCGCGCCCGGGCCACTGCAGCAGGTTGCGCTGCTGCTGCACCAGCACCTGCAGGTCCTCGCTGAAGATCTTGCCCTGGCCGTCGCGGATCTGCGCCGTCAGCGCCTTGTCGTCGGGGCGGAAGTTGCGCGCCATGCCCCAGAAGTACCAGATCGAGGTGTCGCTCTCGGGCGTGATGAAGTCGACCACGATGCTCGACACCTTCTGGTCGGCACCGGCGTGGTAGCCGCCCTGCCCCGCCAGCGCCACGCCGACTTCGATCATCACGTGGCTGGGCGGCGAGAAGCGGCAGATCTGCCAGCGGTCCACCGGCTGGTCGGTGGGCAGCTGGTGGCTGCGCAGCGCCATCTGCCAGAACGGCGGCGCCTGCACGCCGTTCATGAAGCGTTCGGTCACCACTTGGTCGCCGTCCACGCGCGTGCTGCTGGCGGCTTGGTCGATCTCTTTCTGGCCGATGCTGGTGGCATGCACGTAGGTTTCGTGCGTCAGGTCCATCAGGTTGTCGATCATCAGCCGGTAGTCGCACGCGATGTGGAACAAGCCGCCGCCATAGGCCCAGGCGGGGTCTTGTGCCCACTTCAGGTCGGGCACGGCGGCCGGGTCGGCTTTGGCCGGGTCGCCCGGCCACAGCCAGACAAAACCGTGGCGCTCGACGATCGGAAAGCTGCGGATCGGCGCAAAGCCGCGCACGCGCTGACCGGGCATGGCCACTGTCTTGCCGTCGCAGCCCATTTCCAGGCCGTGATAGCCACAAACGAGCCGACCTTCGACCACGCGGCCCAGCGACAAGGGCGCGCCTCGATGCGGGCACCAGTCTTCCAGCCCCACCGCCTGCCCTTCGGCGCCGCGGTAGAAGACGATGCGCTCGCCGCAGACCTGGCGACCCAGCGGCTTGTCGTCGATCTCGGCCGGCGTGCAGGCCACGTACCACTGGTTGCGGGCAAACACGGCTCAACTCCCGGATCGCTGGAATGGATCCAATTTTGACAACGGACTGGCATGAATGCAAGATACCGCCGAGTAAATGGATCCAATCAATCTCCCTGCTCCTGAGGCCGTGAGTGTCGTGGCGGCTTTGCGCCAACTCATCGTCGACGGTGCCTATCCACCCGGCAGCCGGCTGGCCGAAATCCCGGTGGCCGATACGCTGGGGGTGTCGCGCACGCCGGTGCGCCTGGCCTTTCGCACCCTGGAGCAGGAGGGCCTGCTGGCGCGCGCCGGCAAACGCGGTCGGGTGGTGCGTGCCTTCACCGCCGCCGACGTGCTGTGCGCGATCGAAGTGCGCGGCGCACTCGAAGGGCTGGCGGCGCGCCGCCTGGCCGAAGCCGGGGTGCCACCGGCGCAGCGGGCAGTGCTGCAAGCGTGCCTGGACGAGGGTGAAATCGTGCTGGCCAAGGGCCATCTGGCCGAGGGCGACGTCGATCGCTGGGCGCAGCTGAACCGCACTTTTCATGCACAGATCGTCGACAGTACCGGCAGCCGAGTGATCGCCGACGCCATCGCGCGCAACAACCACCTGCCCTTTGCGTCGGCCGACTCGATCACCGTCGACAAGCAGGCGCTGGACCAGGCCTTGCGCAAACTGCAGCTTGCCCAGATGCAGCACCGGCTGATCGTCGACGCGCTGCTGGGCGGTGAGTCGGCGCGGGCTGAATCGCTGATGCGCGAACATGCGCTGATCGGGCTGCGCTACAACAGCCTGTTCGGGGACTTGCCGGCCGGTGCCTGACCTGGCCCGACCGGGTGGGCCGCTGCAGCCGTTATATTTTGACCTAGAACAAACCCTGAGCGAAGTGCCTGCCCGTGCTTCGTCGTCCAGGGACAGTCCAGGAGCTTTTCAGATGGTGTCCATGTTCGGTGCGCCGCCGCGCGCAGTCGCCTTGTCGTGCGTGATCGCCAGTGTCAGCCTGTTCAGCGGCTGCAACCGGCAAGCGCCACCCGCCGGCGGCCCGCCTGGCGGCGCCATGCCGCCGATGGCGGTGACCCTGCTCACGGCCGAGCCGCGCCAGGTGCCGGTCACCATCGACGTGGTGGCCACGCTGGAAGGGCTGCGCGAGGTGGAGGTGCGTTCACGCGTCACCGGCACGCTGCAGCAGCAGCTGTACAAGGACGGTGAAACGGTGAAGGCCGGCACCCCGATGTTTCGCATCGACCGTGCGCCGTTCGAGATCACGGTCGACAGCGCGCGTGCCGCGGTGGCGCAGGCCGAAGCGCGCGCCGAGCAGGCGCGCCGCGAGACCACGCGCCTGGCCGCGCTGGTGGCCGACCGCGCGATCAGCCAGCGTGAGGCCGATGACGCCGCCACCGGCGCCCGCACCGCCGACGCGGCACTGCTGGCGGCACGTGCACAGCTGCGCGACGCTCAGCTGAACCTGGGCTACGCCGAGATCAGCGCGCCCATTGCCGGCATCGCGCAGCGCGCACAGCGCAGCGTGGGCTCGCTGGTGTCGCCGTCTGCCGACAGCGGCCTGCTGACCACCATCGTGCAGATTGATCCGCTGTACGTGCGCTTTGCGCTCAGCGAGACCGAGGCGGCGCTGGTGCGCGGTGGCAAGGGGCGCCAGGTGCGCCTGCTGGGCCCCGACGGCCAGCCGGCGGCACAAGTCGGCCGGCTGGATTTCACCGGCTCGGTGGTCGACGCACGTCTGGGTACGGTGCAGATGCGCGCCGAAATTGCCAACCCCGGCGGCCAGTGGCTGCCGGGCCAGTTCGTGCGTGCGCAGATCGTCACCGGTGAGCAGCAGGCCTTCCTGGTGCCGCAGGCGGCGGTGCAAAGCGGCGACCAGGGCCGCTTCGTCTGGGTCATGGGCGCCGACGGCAAGGCCGCACCCCGGCCGGTGCAGGCCGGCCCCTGGCAGGGCCGTGACTGGGTCATCCGTTCGGGCCTGAACGCGGGCGACAAGATCATCACCGACAACCTGCTCAAGCTGCGTCCGGGCGCACCGGTGCAGCCGGCGCCCCCGCCCGGCGCGGGCCGGGGCGCAGCATCGGCCGCGACACCCGGCGTCGCGCCGGCGGCAGCATCCAGTGCCGCGTCGGCGGCGTCGAAGTGAGGGCCTGAGCGCATGTCCCGCTTCTTCATCGAAAGGCCGATCTTCGCCACCGTGCTGGCGCTGATCCTGCTGATCGCTGGCCTGGTGTCGGCCCGCTCGCTGCCGGTGTCCCAGTACCCCGAGATCGCACCGCCCACCGTCACCATCACCGCCACCTACCCTGGCGCATCGGCCGAGACGCTGGCGCTGACCGTGGCCGCCCCCATCGAAGAGCAGTTGTCCGGCGTCGAGAACCTGCTGTACTTCGACAGCAGCTCGTCGTCGAACGGCCAGACCACCATCACCGCCACCTTCGAGGTCGGCACCGATGTCGACAAGGCCACCTTCAACGTCAACAACCGCGTGCAGCTGGCCACGCCGCGCCTGCCCGACGAGGTGCGCCGCAACGGCGTGCAGGTGGCCAAGCGCTCGAACAACTTTCTGCTGGTGGTGGCGCTGACCTCGCCCGACAACAGCCGCGACACGCTGTTCCTGTCGAACTACGCCACGCAGTACGTGGTCGACGAACTCAAGCGTGTGCCGGGTGCGGCCGACGTCATCGTGTTCGGGGCGCGCGACTACTCGATGCGGCTGTGGCTGAAGCCCGACCGCATGGCGGCACTGGGCGTCACGCCGAGCGACATCGCGGCCGCCGTCAGCGCACAGAACGCGCAATTTGCAGCCGGCAAGATCGGCGCCTCTCCGTCGCTGCCGGGCCAGCAGATCGAGTACACGGTCACCGCGAGGGGCCGCCTGCTCGAGCCAGAGCAGTTCGGCAACATCGTGCTGCGCTCGGCAGGCGCCCAGGGCGTGTTGCGGCTGAAGGACGTGGCGCGCATCGAGCTGGGCGCGCAGAGCTACGACGCCAGCAACAGCGTGAACGGCCGTCCGGCCATCGCGCTGGCCGTGCTGCTGGCCTCGGGCGCGAACGCGCTGGACGTGGGCGACGCCGTCAAGGCCAAGATGGTCGAGCTGAAAGGCGAGCGCTTTCCGGCCGGTGTCGACTATCTGATCCCCTACGACACCACGATCTTCGTGTCGGCGTCGATCAAGGAGGTGCTGACCACCATCGCCGAGGCCACGCTGATCGTGCTGGCCGTGGTCTTCCTTTTCCTGCAGACCTGGCGCGCCACGCTGATCCCGATGCTGGCGGTGCCGGTGTCGCTGATCGGCACCTTCGCGGGCTTGCAGCTGTTCGGCTTCTCGATCAACACGCTGACGCTGTTCGCGATGGTGCTGGCCATCGGCATCGTGGTCGACGACGCCATCGTGGTGCTCGAGAACGTGGAACGCCTGATCCGCGTCGAGAAGATGCAGCCCATGCCGGCCGCGATCGAGGCCATGCGCGAGGTGCAGGGCGCGGTGATCGGCATCGTGCTGGTGCTGGCCGCGGTGTTCATCCCGGTGGCCTTTCTGGGCGGCATCGCCGGCCAGTTGTATCGGCAGTTCGCCGTCACCGTGACGGTGGCCGTGGTGCTGTCGGGCGTGGTCGCGCTGACGCTGACGCCGGCGCTGTGCGCGCTGCTGCTCAAGCCCGGCCACAACGCGACTGGCGAACGCCTGTTCAAGCCCTTCAACGTCGCCTTCGACTGGATCACGCGCCGCTTCATGGGTGCGGTGCATCTGGCGCTGGGCCATCGCGTGGTCGCCTTGCTGGTGTTTGCCGGCGTCATCGGCGGTGTGGTGCTGCTGCTGTCCAAGATCCCGAGCAGCTTCGTGCCGCCCGAAGACCAGGGTTTCATCATCGCCTCCGCGCAACTGCCCGACGGCGCCACGCTGGAGCGCACCGGCGCCACCACCGAGCGGCTGCGGCTGATGCTCAAGGACAACCCGGCGATCAGCAACATCTTCATCGTCAACGGCTTCGACCTCATCGGCGGCGGCAGCAAGAGCAGCGCGGCGACGATCTTCGTGCCGATGAAGAACTGGGAGGATCGCAAGCAGTCGTCGATGCAGCTGGCGCAGCAGGTCAGCGGCATGGGTTTCATGGCGCTGCCCGACGGCATCGCCTTCGCCTTCAACCCACCACCGATCCAGGGCCTGGGGCAGGCGGGCGGCTTCGAGGTCTACGTGCAGGGCCGCGGCGACGCCGATCCCAAGCGCCTGGCCGAGGTGACACAGACCTTCATGGCCGCGCTGGCGGCGCGCCCCGAGCTGACACCGCCCAACACCTTCTACCGCCCCACGGTGCCGCAGCTGCGCGTCGAGGTCGACCGCGAGAAGGCGCTGGCGCTGGGCGTGCCGATCGGTGACGTCTTCTTCGCGCTGCAGGCGCAGATGGGATCGCTGTACATCAACGACTTCAACAAGGCCGGCCGCACCTACCGTGTGACCATGCAGGCCGACGCGCCCTACCGCGCGCGGCCCGAGGACCTGGGGCAGTTGTACGTTCGATCGACCACCACGCAGCAGATGGTGCCGCTGAAGGCGCTGATCACGGTCAGCGAGATCATCGGGCCCGAACAGATCGAACGTTACAACCGCTACATCGCGGCCAAGGTGTTCGGCAACGCCAAGCCCGGCTTCAGCTCGGGCGAGGCGATCGCCGCCGTCGAGCAGGTGGCGCGTTCCACCCTGCCCGCGGGCTACGCGATCGAGTGGACCGGCCAGGCCTTCCAGGAAAAGCGCACCGGCAGCGCGTCGATCTTCGCCTTCGCCTTTGCGCTGGTGATGGTCTATCTGATCCTGGCCGCGCTGTATGAGCGCTGGGGCGTGCCGCTGGCGGTGCTGCTGGCCGTGCCTTTCGCGCTGCTGGGTGCGCTTGGCTTCGTCTTCCTGCGCGGCATGGAAAACGACATCTACTTCCAGATCGGTCTGGTGGTGCTGATCGGCCTGGCGGCAAAGAACGCGATCCTGATCGCCGAATTCGCGATGCAGGGCATGGAAGCGGGCAAAAGCGCCATCGACGCCGCGGCCGACGCCGCACGCCTGCGCTTCAGGCCGATCGTGATGACCTCGCTGGCGTTCGTGTTCGGCGTCGTGCCGCTGGTGCTGGCCACCGGCGCCGGGGCCGCGGCGCGGCAGAGCATGGGCTCGGGCGTGTTCGGCGGCATGATCATCGCCACCTTCGTGGCGCCGGTGTTCATCCCGATGTTCTTCTCGCTGCTGGCGCGCAAGCCGCGGCCCACGCACGGCCACCCGCCGCCCAACCTGCATCCCGGGGAGGGCCAGCCATGAAGCGCGCTGCCCGGGCCATGCTGCCGGCGCTGTCCGCGCTGTCCGCGCTGTTGTTGGCCGCCTGCGCGTCGGGCCCGGCGCCGCAGCGTCCCGACATCGTGCTGCCGGCGGCCTATGCCGGCAGCATCGCTGCCAGCAGCCCGGTGCTGGCTGCCGACTGGTGGAAGCTGTTTGCCGAACCCGGGCTGGACCAGCTGGTCGAGCTGGCCTTGGCCGCCAACCTCGACCTGCGCCTGGCGGCGGCGCGCATCGACGAGACCGCGGTCGCGCTGGGCCTGGCACGCGCCGCCCAATGGCCCAGCGTGGACGCCAATGGGTCGGTCAGCCGGATGCGCAGCAGCACCCTGACCGGCCAGCCGGTGTCGCCCAACGGACCGCGCAGCACCTCGCATCAGGTGGCGCTGACCACCAGTTTCGAGATCGACCTGTGGGGCCGTTTGCGCAACGCCACGCAGGCCGCGCAAGCCCAGCTGCTGGCCGCCCAGCATGCGCGCGACACCGTGCGCCTGGGCCTGGTCAGCGCGGTCGTGCAAGCCTGGCTGGGCGTGCGCACGCTCGATGCGCAGCAGGCCACGGTGGCCACGCAACGCAAGCTGCGCGACGACAGCCTGGCGCTGGTGCGCCGCCGCGTTGAAGGTGGCGTTGCGTCGGGCCTGGACCTGGCGCAGGCCGACGGCGCGGTGGCCGCGCTGGCGGCACAACAGCTCGAGCTGCACCGCCAACGTGAACTGCTGGTCAACCAGCTCGGCCTGCTCAGCGGCCAGCCCGGCCTGCAGCTGCCGGTCGACGCGCGCGCGCTGCCCTCACCCGTCACGGCGCCGGCCGGTTTGCCGTCCGAGTTGCTGCTGCGCCGCCCCGACCTGCAGCAGGCCGAGGCCACGATGCGGGCCTCGTTCGCGCAGTACGAGGTCACGCGCAAGAGCGCCTGGCCCAGCCTGTCGCTGACCGGCAGCTTCGGTGCCCAGAGCGCCGACCTGGTCGACCTGCTGAAGGCCGGGGCGCGCACCTGGGCCTTCGGGCCGTCGCTGCTGGTCTCGGTCTTCGATGCCGGGCGCAACCAGGCGCGCACCGACGAAGCACGGGCGCGCGCCGAGCAGGCGGCCATCAACTGGCAGCAGGCGGCGCAGACCGCGTTTCGCGAGGTTGCCGATGCCCTGGTCAACGCCCAGCAGCTGGCGGCACAGGCGGTCGAGGTCGAGCGCCAGCGAGGCGCTGCACTGGAAGCACAGCGCATCGCCCAGCGGCGCTACGAAGCGGGCTACTCGGGTTTCCTTGAAGTGCTGGACGCGCAGCGCGGTGCGCAGGACGCCGAACTGGCCTTGCTGCGCGCACGCCAGGCGCGGCTGGACGCCAGCGTGGCGCTGCTGAAGGCGCTGGGCGGCGGCTGGCAGGCCGAGCCGGCACGCTGAGCTGAACTGAGCCTGCGGCGAACCGCGGTTCGCCGTCTGGCCCTCTGATTCGGCGCAAGCGCTCGACCGCGGGGGACGCCTTGATGCGTCACCTGGGTTAACCCTGGTCGCCGGCCGTCGCCCCCGGTTTCGCTTTGATCTGGCTCAGCAACGCTGCGCAGGCTGGCGTTGCTGCTCTTGGCGTGCGCCTGCAATCGATGTATACAGTATTCATTGATCGCCGGCACACCGCCGGCGCCCTACCGCAGGGGCATCGTTTGAGTCTGGACATGAAGCGCGTGAACCGGGCGCCAGCCCTGGGCGAACAGGTCTACGAGACGCTGCGTGGTCATCTGCGCAGCGGCGAGATGATGGCCGGCCAGCCGCTGCAAGAGGTGCAGCTGGCCGAACGCCTGGGGGTCTCGCGCACACCGGTGCGCGAAGCCATGGCCCGACTGGCCAGCGAGGGCCTGCTGGCCGCCGACGGCCGCAGCTTCACGGTGCCGGCACTCACGCTGGCCGACGTCGACGACATCTACGAGGTGCGCTTCCTGATGGAGCCGCCGGCGATGCGCGGCGTGGCCGCCCGCACCACCGACCGCGCGCTGCGCGCGCCGATCGACACCGCAGTGGCCGACGCGGCAGCCGCCCATCACGATGGCGACAGCGAGGCCTTTCGTCAGGCCAACGTGCGCTACCGCGCCGCCTGGCTGGCGCTGGTGCGCAACACCCGGCTGGTGCGCGTGATCGAGCTCTATGCCGACCACATGCAGCACATCCGCGCGCTCACGCTGGGCGACGCCGGTGTGCGCCGCATCGTGCTGCGCGGTCTCAAGCGCATCACCACGGCACTGGCCGCGGGCGACGGCGACGCCGCCGCGGCGGCCGTGCACGAGCACCTGATTCAGGCCAGGCACGCCTTCATCGAAGCCACCGGCCTGACCGCCACGGCGCAGGCCGGCAAGCCCAGCGCCAGCAAGCGCACAACTAGGAAAGCGGCATGACCATATTGGCCGAAATCCCCTATGGCGCCTACTGGAGCACGCCTTTCGCGCGCTGGCAGGGCAGTCTGGCGCACCTGCACAGCGTCGAATTCGCCGCCCATGTCGCGCGCGCCGAACTGGCACGACGCCACATCGACCCGGCCGTGTTCGACCATGGTGTGCTCGGTCTGTCGGTGCCGCAGCGGCATGCGTTCTACGGCCTGCCCTGGCTGGCCGGCTTGATCGGCGCGCCGCAGCTTGGCGGGCCGACGCTGATGCAGGCCTGCGCCACCGGCGTGCGAACCTTGCTGGCGGCCACGCAAGAGCTGTGCTCGGGCCTGGCGCAGTGCGCGCTGGTCGTGACCTGCGACCGCACGTCCAACGGCCCGCACCTGTATTACCCCGATCCGCGCGCGCCCGGCGGCACCGGCAAGTCCGAGAACTGGGTGATGGACAACTTCGGCTGCGACCCGCTGGGCGGGCACTCGATGCTCGTCACCGCCGAAAACGTGGCCAGCACGCACGGCATCGGCACCGCTGCGCAGCACGAGGTCGTGCTGCACCGCGAGGCGCAGTACGCGCAGGCGCTGGCCGATGATTCGGCGTTCTTGCGCCGCTTCATGACGCTGCCCTTCGAGGTGCCCGCACCAGGCTGGCGCAAGACCCTCAGCACGCTGGCCGGCGACGAAGGCGTGTCGCGCTCGACCGCCGAAGGGCTGGCGGCACTCAAGCCCGTGCAGGAAGGCGGCAGCGTCACCTTCGGTGCGCAGACGCATCCGGCCGACGGCAATGCGGCCATCGTCGTCGCCACGCCTGAACGCGCCCGCCAGCTCAGCCGCAACCCGAAGATCGCCGTGCGGCTGCATGGTTTCGGCCAGGCGCGCGTGGCGCTGGCGCGCATGCCCGAGGCCACCGTGCCGGCGGCCCGTGCCGCGCTGGCGCAGGCCGGCCGCGAGATCGGCGACATGGCGGCCATCAAGACGCACAACCCGTTCGCGGTCAACGACCTGTACTTCGCCAAGACCATGGGCGTCGACTGGCGAGGCATGAACAACTACGGCTGCTCGCTGGTGTGGGGCCATCCTCAGGCCCCGATGGGCACCCGCGCGGTGATCGAGCTGATCGAAGAACTGGCCCTGCGCGGTGGCGGCTTCGGCCTGTTCACCGGCTGCGCCGCCGGCGACACCGCGATGGCCGTGGTGCTCGAGGTCACCGACGCCTGAACGGCCGAAAGCGCAGCATGGACCTGTCGCAATGGATCGCACAGCACGCCCGGCACACGCCGGACAAGGCGGCACTGCATTTCGAAGGCCGCGACATCGGCTATGCCGCGCTGGCAGGCTGGATCGATGAGATCGCGGTCGGCCTGGTGTCGCGCGGCATCGGGCCCGGCAAAGTGGTGGGCTGGCTGGGCAGCAACAGCCCCGCGATGCTGGCCACGCTGTTCGCCTGCGCGCGGCTGGGTGCGATCTTCATGCCGCTGAACTGGCGGCTGGCACCGCCCGAACACCAGGCGCTGCTGCGCGCCGATCCGCCAGCGCTGCTGGTCGTCGACGTTCCCTTCGTCGCCGCCAGCGCGGCCGCGTCGATTGCGCCGCCAACCACCGCCTGCATGGCGCTGGGCAACCCAGTGCCGGCCGGCTGGCAGCGCTGGGACGATCTGCCCGGGCGCGGGCTGCTGCCAGCCGCAGCGGGCAACGCCGATGCGCCGCTGCTGCTGTGCTACACCTCGGGCTCCACCGGCCGAGCCAAGGGCGTGCTGCTGACGCAGCGCGCGCTGCAGTGCAACGCCGCCAACAGCGTCGACATGCATGGCCTGGTGCCCGACGACCGCGTGCTCACCACGCTGCCGCTGTTTCACGTCGGCGGGCTGAACATCCAGACCCTGCCCGCCTTGCAGGCCGGCTGCACGGTCACGCTGCACGCCAAGTTCGACGCCGACGACACTTTCGACGCGATCGAACAGCAGCGCATCACGCTCACCGTGCTGGTGCCCGCGCAGCTCGACGCCATGCTGGCACACCCGCGCTGGGCCGGCGCCGACCTCGGCAGCCTGCGCATGATCTCCACCGGCTCGACCCAGGTGCCGATGCGCATCATCCAGGCCGTGCATGCGCGCGGCGTGCCGCTGGTGCAGGTGTGGGGCGCCACCGAGACCGCACCGATCGCCGCCTGCCTGCACGCCGACGAGGCGTTGCGCAAGGCCGGCTCGACCGGCCGCGCGGCACGCCACGGCGCGCTGCGCATCGTCGGCGCCGACGGACGCGACCAGCCCAGCGGCAGGCCGGGCGAGGTGCTGGCGCGCGGCGACAACCTGATGAGCGGCTACTGGCACGACCCCGAGGCCAGCGCGAATGCCCTGGCCGGCGGCTGGTTCCACTCGGGCGACCTCGGCCACCTGGACGACGAAGGTTTTCTCTACATCGACGGCCGGCTCAAGGACATGATCATCAGCGGCGGCGAAAACGTCAGCCCGGCCGAGGTCGAGGCGCTGCTGCTCGAGCACCCACAGGTTGCCGAGGCGGTGGTCGTCGGGCGTGCCGACGAACGCTGGGGCGAGGTCGTCGTCGCCGTGATCGTGCCGCAGCCGGGCGCGACGCTGACGCGTGGGCAGCTGATCGCTTTGTGCGAAGGGCGCATCGCACGCTTCAAGCATCCCAAGGACGTGCTGTTCGTCGACACCATGCCACGCACGGCGCTGGGCAAGGTGCGCAAGGACGACGTGCGCCGCCTGGTCGCCGACGCGGCGGCGCCCAGCGGCGTCACCCCCACCACGAAGGAGCGCATGGCATGACGCTGAAGATCGGAATCGACGTCGGCGGTACCTTCACCGACTTCGTGGTCGCTCGCGACGGCCAGCCGCCGTTCATCCACAAGACCTTGTCGACACCGGCCGACCCGTCGATTGCGGTCGTCGAGGGCCTGGCACAGATCGCCGCCGCACTCGATCCACCGCTGTCGCTGGAAGCCTTCGCATCCTCGATCTCGACCATCGTGCATGGCACGACCGTGACCACCAACGCCACGCTCACGTCCACCGGAGCGCGCTGCGCGTTGCTGACCACCGAAGGCGTGCGGGATGCGCTCGAGATGCGGCGCGGCATTCGCGAGGCGCAGTACGACAACCGCTACACCAACGTGCAGCCGCTGGTGCCGCGGGCGCGCCGCATCGGCGTGGCCGGCCGCATCGATCGCGACGGCCGCGAGCTGACGCCGCTGGACCTGGACGCGGTTCGTACCGCGCTGGCCACCTGGCGCGACGAAGGCGTGCAGGCGGTGGCGGTGTGCTTCATGAATTCGTTTGCGCAGCCGGCGCACGAACAGGCGGCGGCCGAACTGGTGCGCCGCGAGATGCCCAATGCCTACCTGTCGGTGTCGACCGAAGTGCTGCCGTCGATCCGCTTCTACGAACGCGTGAGCACCACCGCGCTCAACGCCTACGTCGGCCCCAAGCTCGAGCATTACCTCGACCAGCTGGTCGATCGCCTCGCCGGCATCGGCTTTGGCGGCCTGCTGCTGATCATGCAGTCCAACGGCGGCGTGATCTCGCCACAGGCCGCGCGCGACAAGGCGGCGCTGACGCTGCTGTCGGGCCCCGCGGGTGGCCCCGGCGCAGGGCTGTTCTATGCCGGCGCGCACGGTCAAGACCGCTGCATCACCACCGACATGGGCGGCACCAGCTTCGAGGCCTCGGTCGCGGTCGGCGCACCGATGCTGAAGAACGATGGCGAGATCGCACGCCACAAGATCGCGCTGCCGATGCTGGACATCCACACCATCGGCGCCGGCGGGGGGTCGATCGGCTGGCTGGACGAAGGCGGCCTGCTGCGCATGGGCCCGCAAAGTGCCGGCGCCGACCCCGGCCCGGCCTGCTACGGCCGCGGCGGCACCCTGCCCACCACCACCGACGCCAACGTGGTGCTGGGCTATCTCGACCCCGAATTCTTCGCCGGTGGCCGCATGGCGCTGGACGTGGCTGCCGCGCGCCGCGCGATCGACCAGCACATCGCGCAGCCGATGGGCCTGAGCATCGAGCAGGCCGCTGCCGGCATGTACCGCGTGGCCTGCAACAACATGGCGCAGGGTGTGCGCGAGGTGACCATCAAGCGCGGCTTCGACCCGCGTGAATTTCCGCTCATTCCCGGCGGCGGTGCGGGCCCGATCCACGGCTGCCTGATCTGCAGCGAGCTCGGCATCCCGCTGCAGATCGTGCCGCGCGAAGCCTCGGTGCTGTGCGCCTTCGGCATGCTGATGTGCGAGCTGCGCCACGACCATGTGCGCACCTTCGTCACGCGGCTGGAGGCGATCGACTGGGTGCAGCTGAACGCACTGGTCGGCGCGATGGCCGACGAGGGCGCACGCGCGCTCGAAAGCGAACGCATCGCTCCCGAACACCGGCGCTTCGAGCTGCGCCTGGACTGCCGCTACATCCGCCAGTACCACGAGGTGTCAGTGGCGCTGCCACTGGCCGTGATCGAACGCCGTGACGCCAGCGCCATCGCCAAGGCCTTCCACGCCGAACACCTGCGGCTGTATGGCTATGCGCTGGAAGGTGAAGCCACGCCGGTGGAGATCATCAACGTGCGGCTGCAGGCCATCGGCGCCACCGAGCGGCCGGCCTACCGCAGCGAGACCGCCGGTGATGCCGACGCCAGCGCGGCACGCAAGGGTCGCCGCAGCGTCTACATCCCCGAACGCAACGCCTTCGCCGACGTGCCGGTCTACGACGGCCACCGCATGCGCTGCGGCCACCGCATCACCGGCCCAGCGCTGATCGAACAGCAGACGACGGCGATCTTCGTCAGCGACGGCTTCGACTGCGTGGTCGATGCCCTGGGTTCGTTCGTGCTGCATGTCAAGGGACGCGAAGCCCTGGTGAAAGCGGCGCCGGCCCATCCCCAGGAGGTGGCAGCATGACCATCGACCCGATCCTGCTGTCGGTCTACGCGCGCACCTTCAAGTCGATCACCGACGAGATGAGCATCTCGATGGAGCGCACGACGCGCAGCCCCATCCTGTGCGAGGCCAAGGACTACGTCACCGGCCTCTACGACGCCGAGGGCCGCATGCTCGAGCAGACCGAGAACCTGCCGATCCTGGCGTTCTCGCTGGCACCGGTGTGCAAGCACATCCGCAAGACCTTCGACGGCGACATTCACCCCGGCGACGTGTTCTTCCACAACGACGTCTTCACGCTGGGCAACCAGAACAATGACGTCGCGGCATTCAAGCCGGTGTTCCTCGACGATGAGCTGGTCGGCTGGACGGCCGTGAAGGGCCATCAGGCCGACATCGGCGGCGCGGTGGCGGGCGGCTACAACCCGAACGCGGTCGAGGTCTGGCAAGAGGCGCTGCGCATCCCCGCGGTGAAGATCGTCGACCGCGGCAAGCTGCGCCAGGACGTGTGGAATCTGATCTTCGCCAACGTTCGGCTCGACATCGTGCAGCACGACATGAAGGCCGAGATGGGCGCCTGCACGGTGGGCGAGCGCCGCATGATCGAACTGCTGCGCAAGTACGGCCGTGACAGCTTTCTGGCACACAAGCAGGCGCTGTTCGACGCCACGCGCCGCATGATGGAAGCCGAGATCGCCAAGATCCCGAACGGGCGCTACAGCGGCGAAGGGCGCGTCTACTACGACGGCCGCCACGAGGGCAGCCAGTTCACCATCCGGGTCGACATCGAGGTCGAGGACAAGCGCATCCGCTTCGACTATTCACGCACCGATGCGCAGACCAACGGGTTCGTCAACGGCACCTTCACGTCCAGCGCGTCCGCCACCATCCTGACCCTGCTGCAGATGGTCAACCCCGACATCCCGCACAACGAGGGCATGGTCGAGCCGATCGAGATCGTGATCCCCGAGGGCACGATCCTGAACGCCGCGTACCCCAAGGCCACGACCTTCGGCAACCACCTGTGCCCGCCCAACGCCGACGCGATCCAGCGTGCGCTCAGCCCCGTGCTGCCCGACCGCGTGACCGCGGGCTGGAACAACCTGCTGGCCGCGCTGACCACCGGCGTCGACCCCGGCAGCGGCGAGAAGTACGTCGACATCGGCTTCATGGGCCTCAAAGGCGGCTCGGGCGCGCTGCAGGGCTGCGACGGCTACGACCACATCGGCATGATCGACGCCTCGGGCGGCGTGCTCGACCAGGACTACGAAATGTTCGAGCGCCAGACACCGCACCGGCTGATCAAGCACGAACTGCTGCCCGATTCGGCGGGCGCCGGCCAGTGGCGCGGCGGGCTGGGCGTGGAGACGATCTTCGAGATCGGCTCGGACGACACCCAGCTCGTGACCTTCGGCGACGGCGACTTCGAAGGCGCCTTCGGCCTGGCCGGTGGGCACGGTGCAGGGCTGAATTTCATCCGCCTGCGCTACCCCGACGGCAAGACGGTGGTGCCGCGCAACAAGGACCTGATCACCGGCGTGCCGCGCGGCACGATCTACCACCAGGTGGCCAACGGCGGTGGTGGCTGGGGCGACCCCTTGCGCCGCGACCGCCGCCTGCTCGCCGCCGAAGTGCGCAACGGCGTCATCAGCCGTGAGGCCGCAGTGCGCGACTACGGCATGAGCGCAGCCGAACTGGACGCGACATGAACTTCGACCTCAGCGACGAGCAGCGCGCGATCCGCGACAGCTTTGCGCGCTTCGTCGACGAGCGGGTGCTGCCGAAGGCGGCGGCCATCGACGAGGCGCGCGAGTTTCCGCGCGCGCTGTTCGGCGAGCTGGCCGCGCTGGGTCTGTTCGGCCTGCGCTACCCCGAGGAAGCCGGAGGCTCGGGGCTCGGGCTGACCGAGTTCTGCCTCGCCCTGGCCGAGATCGCGCGCGGATCGATGTCGCTCGCCGGTGCGGCGGCGATGCAATCGCTGATGGGCACCAAGTTCTTGCACATGCTGGGCAATGCCGACATCGTCGAACGGCTGTTCGCACCGGCACTGCGCGGCGAGAAGATCGGCGCCGTCTGCATGACCGAGCCCGATGCGGGCTCCGACCTCGACGGCATTCGCACGCGCGCCACCCGCTGCGACGGCGGCTGGCGGCTCAACGGCCGCAAGACCTGGGTCACCTCGGCGCCCGTGGCCGACTTCTTCACCGTCTTCGCCCAGGCCGGCGACGAAAAGAAGCTGACCATCTTTCTCGTCGAGCGACGCTTTGCGGGCCTGCACGTCGGGCGCGAGATTCACAAGATGGGCGTGTGGGCGCTGCCGACCTCGGAGCTGGCCTTCGACGACTGCTTTGTTCCCGACTCGCACCAGCTGTCGCGCGAGATCGGCGACGGCGCGGCGCAGCTGCGCAAGATGCTGGCCGAGATCCGCATCATCACCGGCGCCATGGCGCTGGGCGTGGCGCGTGCGGCGCTGGCCGAGGCGCTGCGCTACAGCGGCGAGCGGCGCCAGTTCGGCAAGCCCATCAACCGCTTCCAGGCGATCCAGCTCAAGCTGGCCGAGATGGCCACCGAGCTCGAATCGGCGGTGCACCTGGTGCATTACGCGGCCTGGCTGCACAGTGCGGGCAGGCCGCACCACAAAGAAGCGGCGATGGCCAAGCTGCACGCGACCGAAGCAGCGGCGCGCATCTGCGACCAGGCCGCGCGCGTGCTCGCCAGCTACGGCTACGCAATGGAATACCCGGTGCAACGCTACCTGCGTGATGTGCGCTTCACGCTGATCGGCGGCGGCACCAGCGAGATCCTGAAACTCATCATCGCCAAGGAGTTGTCGTCATGACGGACGCCAGACCCATCCGGGTGGTACTTGCCAAGCCCGGGCTGGACGGTCACGACCAGGGCGCCAAGGTGGTGGCACGTGCCATGCTCGACGCCGGCTTCGACGTGCACTACACCGGCTTGCGCCAGACACCCGAGCAGGTGGTGCAGGCCGCGCTGCGCGCCGACGCCGACGTGATCGCGCTGTCCAGCATGGCGGGCTCGCACCTGCCCTTCTGCACCCGGCTCAAACCGCTGCTCGAAGCCGCCGGCCTGGGTGATCGGCTGTGGATCATCGGCGGCAACCTGCCGGCGCAGGACCACGACGCGCTGCGCGCACTCGGCTTCAAGGGCGTGTTCCAGACCGGCTCGCGGCTGGATGCGATCTGTGACTTCATCAAGGCCCACCGACCATGACACGCGACAACCCTGCGCGGCCCTTGCGCAACGAATCGGGCATCCCCATCCAGCCGCTGTACAGCGCCGCAGACGTCGAGGCCAGCGGCGGCCTGGCGATGCTGGGCGAACCGGGCGCCTACCCGTTCACGCGCGGCATCCACCCGCTGATGTACCGCAAGCAGCCGTTCACGATGCGCCAGTACACCGGCTTCGGCAATGCCGCAGACACCAATCGGCGTTTCAAGTTCCTGATCGACAACGGCCAGACCGGGCTCAACGTCGCCTTCGACCTGCCCACGCAGTGCGGGCTCGATTCCGACGACGCGGCGTCCGACGGCGAGATCGGCCGCGTGGGCATGGCGGTGGACACCTTGCGCGACTTCGAGGTCGCCTTCGACGGCATCGACCTCGACAAGATCACCGTGTCGCTGACGATCAACGGCGCAGCAGCGATCCTGATCGCGATGTACCTGGCGATGGCCGAGAAGCGCGGCTTCGATCTCAAGCGCCTGCGCGGCACGGCGCAGAACGATATCCTGAAGGAATACGTGGGCCGCGGCACCTGGGTGTTTCCGGTCGAACCGTCGATCCGGCTGGTCGGCGACACCATCGAGTACTGTGCCGAACACGCACCCAAGTACAGCCCGGTGTCGGTGTGCGGTTATCACATCCGCGAGTCGGGTGCCACGCCCACGCAGGAGATGGCCTGGGGTTTCTGCATCGCGCGCGCCTATGCCGACGAGGTGATCCGCCGCGGCGTGCCGGTCGACGAATTTGCGGGGCGCCTGTCGTACAACTTCAACATCTTCGGCAACCTGTTCGAGCAGGTTGCCAAATTCCGCGCCGGGCGCGGACTGTGGGCCAAGATCATGAAAGAAGAGTACGGCGCCACACAGCCGGGCTCGATGTGGCTGCGCATGATTGCCGGCGGCGGCGGTGGCGGGCTGACGCTCGAACAGCCCGAGAACAACATCGTGCGCGGCGCCTACTACGCGCTGATCGCCGCGCTGTCGGGCGCGCAGACCATGGCGCTGTGCTGCTACGACGAGGCCTACACCATCCCCAGCGAATATGCGCAGCGCATCTCGCTGCGCACGATGCAGATGCTGGTCGAGGAGATGGGCCTGGCCGAGACCGTCGATCCGCTGGGCGGCTCGTTTTACATCGAGACGCTGACCAACCAGATGCGCGCCGAGATGGAACGCATCATTGCCGAGACCGACGCCGCCGGGGGCATCGTCAAGCTGATCGCCGACGGCACGATTCAGTCCCGTGTGTCGGCACAGGCCTACCGCATGCAGCGCGCGATCGAGTCCGGTGCCTTCCCCAAGGTTGGCGTCAATCGTTATCGCAGCGCGACCGAAGAAGAACATGCGGTCGAAATGCACCCCTACCGGGCCGACGACGCGCGTGCGCAGATCGCCTCGCTGCAGCAGGTGCGCAACGAACGTGACGCGGTGGCGGTGGCCCGCGCGCTGCAACGCGTCGAGGCCGATGCGCGCACGGGCGTCAACCTGATGCCGGCCATCGTGGCGGCCGTCAAGGCCTACGCCAGCGTCGGCGAGATCACCACGCGCCTGGTCGGCGTGTTCGGCCGCTACCAGGAGCCGCTGCGCTTCGACCATCGCGACGAACCGGAGCTGGCGGCATGATGAACGCGGTCGAACGCTATCTGGCACCAACCACGTTGGCGCAGGCGCTGGCCGCGCTGGCCACGCCCGGCGGTGCCACGGTGCTGGCCGGCGGCACCGATTTGATGCCGCAGGCCAACGCCGGGCGCGTGAAAGCAGCCTCCACGCTGCTCAACATCCGCCGCGTGCAGGGGCTGTCGGCAGTCGCGCTCGATGGCAACGCGCTGGTGATCGGCACGCTGGCCACCCTGGCCACGCTGCAACACGACGCACTGGTGCGCGCGCAGGCGCCGCTGCTGGTCGACGCCATCGATCATTTCGCCAGCGACCAGATCCGCAACGCGGCCACGCTGGGCGGCAACCTGTGCAACGCTTCTCCGGCCGGCGATACGCTGACGCCGCTGCTGGCGCTGGATGCGCAGGTCGAACTGGCGCGGCTGACCGACGACGGCTCGATCGCCACGCGCCGTCTGCCCTTGGCCGACTTCTTCATCGCACCGGGCCGCACGCGTCGCGAGCCGCACGAACTGCTGACCGCGGTGCGGGTTCCGCTGCGCGGCACCGGACAGATCGCGCGCTTTCACAAGGCCGGCACCAGGCCGGCACTGGACATCTCGACGATCTCGATCGCCCTCGCCGCGCAGCGCGACGACCAGGGCTGCCTGCATGACGTGCGGCTGGCGCTCGGTGCGGTCGCACCCACCCCCGTGCGTGCGCACCGCGCCGAGGCGCTGCTCGAGGGCCGCCGGCTGGACGCCGCGCTCGCCGCGCAGGCTGCGCAGGCGGCCGCCGATGAGGCGACGCCGATCGACGACGTTCGCGCCACAGCCTGGTACCGCCGCGAGCTGGTGAACAACCTGACACGAAGGATGCTCGACGATGTCACTCAAGCATGAAATCCGCTTCCGGCTCAACGGTGTCGAGCAGCGCACCAGCGTCGACGTCGGCCTGAGCGCGCTGCAACTGCTGCGCGACGTGATCGGCCTGCCCGGCACCAAATATGGCTGCGGCGAAGGCGAATGCGGCGCCTGCACGATCCTCGTCGACGGCGCCTCGGTCAACGCCTGCCTGCTGTTCGCGGTCGATTGCGACGGCCGTGAACTGACGACGATCGAGGGCCTGGCGGGCGACCCGCGGGCCCAGGCGCTGCGCCAGGCCTTCGTCGCCCATGGCGCGGTGCAGTGCGGCTTCTGCACGCCGGGCATGGTGGTGCAGGCCACACACTTGCTGGCCGTCGAACCGAAACCCGACGCGGCCAGTGCCAAACGCGCGATCGAAGGCAACCTGTGCCGCTGCACCGGCTATCAGAAGATCGTCGACGCCATCGTCGATGCCGGCGCCAGACTGGCCGACACCACGGCCGGAGACAAACAATGAGCGCGCTGCTCACGCCACCGGCGGCGTCTGGCAGCCTGATCGGCCAGCGCATCCCGAAGATGGATGCACCCGATAAGGCCAGCGGCCGCACACGCTACATCCACGACATCGACCTGCCGGGCCAGCTGCACGCGGCCATCCTGAGATCGTCGCGTGTGCATGCACGCATCCTGCGCATCGACACCACGGCCGCACGCGCGCTGCCCGGCGTGCACGCGGTGCTGACCGCCGCCGACGTGCCCGACCAGCAGCCGATCGGCGTGGCCAAGGACCATCTGCCGCTCAAGCGCGACCGCGTGCGCAGCGTGCGCGACGAGATTGCCGCCGTGGCCGCCGAAACCGAGGCCATTGCGCGCCAGGCGCTGACGCTGATCGAGGTCGAGTACGAAGATCTGCCGGTGCTGGCCGACGCGCGCGACGCGCTCGCCCCTGGCGCACCGCTGATCCACCCCGAGCCGCACGGTGCCGACCCCGCCAAGCCGGGCCTCAAGCCCGGCATGCCGATCGCGTTTGCGGGCAAGCCCGACAACATCGCCATGCGCTTCGACTACACGCATGGTGACGTGGCCCAGGGCGAGGCCGAATCCGACGTGGTGGTCGAAGACAGCTTCTCGCTGCACTACGTGACGCACTGCTGCATGGGCGTGTCGGGCGTGATCGCCGAATTCGACGCGCGCGGCAATCTGCTGCTGTACTCGAACACGCAGGTGCCCTTCCTGCACAAGCGCGAGTTCGCCGAGATCTTCCGCATGGACCCGGGCCGCATCCGCATCATCCAGCCGCCGATCGGTGGCGGCTTCGGCTCCAAGCTCGACATCTATCCGTTCGAGATCATCAGCGTCTACCTGGCGCGCGCCACCGGCCGGCCGGTCAAGCTGCTGTTCAACCGCGAGGAAGAGTTCCTCGCGTCGCCGACGCGCCAGCCGGTGCTGCTGACCCTGCGCTCGGGCTGCAAGCGCGACGGCACGCTCACCTTCCGCAGCGTGCGCACGCTGCACGACAACGGCGCCTACACGTCATGGGGTGCGACGACACCATTCGTGATGATGCAGACCTTCTCGTCGCTGTACCGCGTGCCGCATTGCGACTATCACACGCTGGCCGTCTACACCAACAACCCCTACGCGGGTTCGTTCCGCGGCTACGGCAACCTGCAGGCCACCTTCGCTGTCGAAGCGCACATGGACCAGATGGCCGAGGCGATCGGCATGGACCCACTGGCCTTTCGCCAGAAGAACGCGCAGCTGCAGGGCGAGGTCAGCGGCCAGGGCATGGTGTTTCGCAGCTGCGGCTTCCAGGACTGCCTGACGAGTGCTGCCGAGCGCAGCGACTTCGCGCACCGGCATGCCGAGTACGCGGCGCAACGGAACGCGCCGGGCGCAATCAAGAAAGGCATCGGCATCGCCTCGATGCTGCATGTGGGCGGCGGCGCGAAGATCTATCCGTCCGACGGCTGCGGCACCATCCTCAAGCTCGATGATTTCGGTCACGTCACCCTGATCACCGGTGCGTCCGAGATCGGGCAGGGATCCGAGACCGTGCTGTCTCAGCTGGTGTGTGAAGAGCTCGGCCTGCCGATGTCGGCGGTGACGGTGGTCAACAACGACACCGACATCACGCCCTGGGACGTCGGCGTGCACGCCAGCCGCACGACCTTCATCGCCGGCAACTCGGCGATCGGCGCGGCGCGCAAGGCACGCGACAAGATCTTCGCCGCGGCGGCGCCGCGCTTCGACTGCGCTGCCGACGACCTGGCGCTGCGCGACGGCCACATCGTGCGCCGCGCCAGCGGCGAGCCGCTGATCGAGATCGCGCGTTTTCTGCGCAGCCTGCACTTCAGCGACCGCGCCGAACTGGTGATGACCACCTTCTACTACGAGCCGCCGAGCGTGCACCAGGACAAGGGCTTCAAGGGCGACGTGTCGGCTGCCTACGCCTGGGCGGCACAGGTCGTCGAGGTCGAGGTCGACACCGACACCGGCGTGGTGCGCATGCTCAAGGTCACCGGCGCCCACGACGTGGGCCGGGTGCTCAACCGACTGGGCATCGAGGGCCAGATCGAAGGCGGCATCGTGATGGGCCAGGGTTATGCGCTGACCGAGAACCTGCTGGTCGAGAACGGCAACATCCGCAACCCGAACTTCCGCGACTACAAGCTCGTCACCGCGCCCGAGATTCCCGAGATGGACATCGCATTCATCGAATCGATGGACGGCGAAGGCCCGCAGGGCGCCAAGGGCGTGGGCGAGGCACCGGCGATCTGCATCGCCGCGGCCACAGCAAACGCGATCTACAACGCCACCGGGGTGCGCATCACCAGCCTGCCGTTCACGCCCGAACGCGTCTACCGCGCGCTGCACGGCGTCTTGCCGCCAGTGCCGCCCGTGCCGCCGATCGTGGAGCGGCCGGCGTGAAAGCGCGCACCGTGCTGTCGCTCGAGCAGGCGCTGTCGCTGCCGTATGCGACGCTGCGTTTTGCCCAGCTCGGCTGGCGCGTGATCCGCATCGAGGCCGTGGGTGGCGACGGTCTGCCCGGTGACCCCAACCGCTACATCGGCGCGCCAGTCGCCGGTGACGATGCGAACGACAGACGCAGCTATTTCGTGGCGCCCAACGTCGGCAAGCAGGCGATCGCGATCGACCTCAAGCGCGCCGAGGGGCAGGCGCTGCTGCGCCGGCTGCTGGTGGCGCTCGACGTCGACGTCTTCTGCTGCAACACCCTGCCGCGCCGCTACGCGCCACTGGGCATCGACTACGACTCGCTGGCCGCCGCCCGGCCAGGCCTGATCTGGGCCGGCATCTCGGCGCTTGGCCCTGACGCACCCGACACGCCGGGCTATGACCCGGTGCTGCAGGCGCTGGCGGGCTACATGGAACTGACCGGCGCTGCCGACGGCCCACCCACGCTGGCGGGCGTGCCCGTCATCGACCTGAAAGCCGGCGATGAAGTCTTTGCCCAGGTGATGCGTGCACTGCTCGAGCGCGCCGAAACCGGCCAGGGGCAGCGCATCGACGTGTCGATGCTGCAGGCGGCCGCATCGTGGCTGATCACCACGCTGCCTCTGCTGGACTTCGGCTGCGAGCCGCACGAGGTCAGGCGCAGCGGCAACGAACACCGCAAGTTCATCCCGACCAATGTCTACCGCAGCGCCGACGGCTACCTGTACATCGCGATCGGCAGCGACGCGCAGTGGCAGCGTCTGTGCGCAATCGACGGTTTTGCCGGCTGCGCCAGCGCGGCGCGAGCGACCAATGAGGGCCGCCAGAAAGATCGTGCGGCGATCCAGCGCGACGTGGCGGCGGCCGTGGCGCCCTGGCGCAGCGCCGAACTGGCCGCAGCGCTGTGTGCCGCCGGTCTGCCGAACGCGCCGATCAACGACATCGCGGCCGTGCGCGACATCCCGGCGCTGCAGCAGCGGCTGACCACCACGCAGCTGCCGGGCGGCACCACCGCACACATGCCGCCGATGGCGGTCGACGTGGCTGGCGCGCGCAGCCAGCTTGCGTTCGCACCGCGCTACGGCGAGCACACCCGCGGCGTCTTGGCCGAAGCCGGCCTGACCGGACCGGAAGTCGCGCAACTGTTCGAACTCGGGCTCGTCGCCTGAACCCCCTATGCCGCAGACCCCCATGAACCGCAGCCCGTTTGCCAACCCGCTGCTTGCCAAGGCCGCTTCGCTTGCGCGCGGCGCACCACGCCACGTGGCCGTGATCGGCGCCGGCTCGATCGGGCCCGACATCGCGTACTACCTCAAGTCCGCGCTGCCGGGCCTGAAGCTGACCCTGATCGACATCCAGCAGCCGGCGATCGACGCCGCGCTGGCACGGCTGCGCGGCTACGCCGACAAGGCGGTGGCGCGCGGCAAGCTCGATCCCGCAGCCGCCGCGGCGGCGCTGGATCAGCTCGAGGGCAGCACCGACTATGACCGGCTGGCCGACTGCGACTGGGTGATCGAGGCGGCGACCGAAGACCTGGCGCTCAAGCGCCGCATCTTCGCCGAGGTCGAAGCGCGCGTGGGGCGCGACGCTGTGATCACGTCCAACACCAGTTCACTGCCGGCGGCGCGCATCTTTGCCGGGCTGCAGTACCCCGATCGCGCCACGGTCACGCACTTCTTTGCGCCGGCCTGGCGCAACCCGGCGGTCGAGGTGATCGACTGGCCACGCGCCGACCCGGCGCTGCTGGCTTGGCTGCGGCGCTGCTTTGCCGCCACCGGCAAGTTGCCGCTGACGACCAGCGACGCGGCCTGCTTCATGCTCGACCGCGTGTTCGACAACTGGTGCAACGAGGCGGCCTTGCTGCTGAGCGACGCCAGCGCCGCCCAGATCGACAGCGTGGCGGCCGAGTTCGTTCACGCCGGCCCGTTCTTCGTGCTCAACCTCGCGCAGGGCAACCCGATCATCATCGAGACCAACACGCTGCAGGCCGAGGAGGAAGGCGCGCACTACCGGCCGGCATCGATCTTTCGCTCGGTCGCGCGCTGGGACACCGTGGCGCCGGGCAAGACGGTGGCAGTCGACGATGCCTTGCGTGCGCACATTCGTGATCGCCTGCTCGGCGTGCTGCTGTCGCAGGCGGT
>Ga0138256_10000112_pt1 | contig 95338 bp, 88 predicted proteins | sample KNB2016incub_MG_FD_105486 | JGI IMG/M metagenome (GOLD analysis project Ga0138256, IMG submission 105486) | Active sludge microbial communities from wastewater in Klosterneuburg, Austria - KNB2014incub_MG | ecosystem: Engineered > WWTP > Activated sludge > Unclassified | place: Austria... | reverse complement strand
TTACAAAAAAATATTTCACAAAAAAAATTTTGTTGCAATTAAAAAGCATCTATATTTGTCCCACTTAAAAAATTCAAAAAAAATTATCATGAACAAAGCTGAATTAATTTCAAAACTTGCTGACGATGCAGGTATTACAAAAACACAAGCAAACGCCGCTTTAGATTCTTTCGTAGCTGCAGTTACTAAAACTTTAAAAGGTGGCGGTAAGGTTACATTAGTAGGATTTGGTACTTTCTCTGTTTCAAAAAGAGCTGCCCGTAACGGCCGCAATCCTCAAACAGGTGCTGTTATCAAAATTAAAGCAAAGAAAGTTGCTAAGTTTAAAGCCGGTAAAGAATTATCAGCTAAAATGTAATTTTGTATCAACCACATTCAAAAAGCAAGGTGCTGATGTACCTTGCTTTTTTTGTAACAGATAAAATTTAATCATAAAAAAAATACAAGTACTATGGGACGTGGAGACATTAAAACCAAAAAAGGAAAAATTTTCGCAGGTTCATTCGGTAAAGCAAGACCGGCAAAAGCTGCCGCAAAAGTTGTAGTTGCCAAAAAGAAAGCTGCTGCAAAGAAAAAAGCATAATTACAAAAATAGTCATTGGTCATTAAGCTATTGGTCATTTGTAAACCATTTGAAATGACTCAATGACCAATGACTATAATTAAGGTGCCAGCCTTTCAATTAACCATTTGCCTTCCTTTAATGAATACTGGATACGGTCGTGCAGGCGGTTTGAGCGCCCTTGCCAAAACTCAATAACCGATGGGATTACAATATAACCTCCCCAATGAGGCGGTCTTACAATATTTCCATCTGCAAACTGCTGTGTATACTTTGTAATATTTTCTTCAATAATTGCCCTGGATGCAATTACAGAGCTTTGTGGCGATGCCCATGCTCCAATCCTGCTCCCTTCTGGCCGGGAATTAAAATATGCATCGCTTTCATCAGCATTTATTTTTTGCACTTTGCCCGATATCCTGACCTGACGTTCCAGTTCTTTCCAAAAAAACACCAGGCAGGCATGAGGGTTTTTTTCAAGGTCTTCTCCTTTGTGACTGTTGTAATTTGTAAAAAAAACAAAGCCTTTTTCTGAAACTCCTTTTAGCAGTACAATCCTTGCAGACGGCAATGCATTTTTATCAGCAGTTGCCAAGGTCATTGCATTCACTTCATCTATCTCACTATTCAAAGCATCATACCACCATTTGTTGAATTGCACAAAAGGGTTTGTATCAACATCTTTATCCAGCAGGGTTTGCAGTTTATACTCTTTCCTGATATCGGCTATAGTTTTCATTATAATATTTTGTGGCAAAATTCAGCTATTTACTACAAATAAAAAAGCATCCTCATTTTTTTCAGGATGCTGTAAATATTTTCGACTAAGATCAATATCTTAAAAACCCACCAGCGGCTATACCTATACCAAGAGCAGCAAACAGGATTGCGGTTAAAATGGCAACCAATATAAAGTAAAGTACTGTTGTAATTAAAAATGCAACGATCATGTACACCACTTTTTTATCTTCAGGGGTCTTTTTTAATGGCCCAATGCCCAGGTACATAAGATATATCCCGTAAACCATGGCGGCGAGGGATATAAGCCATCCAATAACAGGAATGAATGACAGGAAAGCCCCAACATAAGAAGCGGTGCCGGAATAAGCAACCAGTTGAGCCGATTTTCCCATATTTTTTTCCGAATCAAAACTGGGTGCCAGCATGTCAATAATGATAGTTGCTACATAAAATGCAACAGCAGATGCTATAAAAGCAATGATTGCTGTAACAATATAAAATTTCATACCATTGGTTCCGGCAAACAAAAGACCTTTCAATAAAGAACCGGCCGAAGCAACTATGGCCAGCGGCAATACATAGCCCATTAATAAAGATTGTGCTGTGGCTGTTTCGCCATTAATTACTTCCCACTCCGTTTTAGGGGTAATCAAAATGTTTTTTACTCTGTCAATTAAATTCATATGCAATAAGTTTTAAGAGAGTAAAGTAAAAAATAGAATGCAGCAATGCAAATGATTGTGATCATATTTATAAACGGTATACAGGAATTACAGATTAAATTCCCGCAGATATTTTTGAGCTTCAAGCGTACTCACTTTATTTTTAAGATCATCTCTTTCCAGGATAGTGTTTTCAAGCTTGCTTTGTATTTCGCCAACCGTACCGGCAACCTGCTGCAGTTGAAAATTCCGTTCATTTAAAGCCGTTAACTGTGCCTGCAGATCATTAAAGCGGCTGCTTAAATAGGCATAATCCTGCACCAGTTCATTAAATTGCTTATTTACCCTCGCCATTTCCGATAACTCCTGATGCAATTCAACTTCCCGTTCTTCGGCACCTAAAACAGCCTTTTGTTTTTCACTCAGTCTTGTCTGAATACTTTCAATTTCACCCATCTGCCCGTCAAGCTTACTGCGTAAAACTGTTGCTTCGGAAAGTTCATTGCCTAAAAATTCAATCTCCTGCTCTCTGGCTGCAAGTATTGCATTGGCATCATCAAGCTGAATTTGCAGGCTTTCATTTGCCGAAACCAGTCTTTTAACCTGTTCCTCTGATAGCATGATAAAAAGGGTCTTTTTAAAGTAAAGTTCAAATTATTGATTTTACTGCCTCAAAACAAGAAAACCGCATGTTTTTTGTACCTTTTAAGCAATAAATTCAAGTTGGGCAGCGTATAGAAGAGTCCGGGTATCTTAACCAATAAACAGCCCGATGTAAACTTAACTATAATTGACGGAAGACGAACTCATACGAGGATGCCTACAGGATGATGCCTCCTGTCAGAAGGAGATTTTCAACCGCTTCGCCAGCCGTATGCTTGGTGTTTGTAACCGTTATGCCCGAAACAGTGCAGATGCAGAAGATATATTACAGGATGCATTTATTAAAGTTTTTGATAAAATGCACCAGTTTAAGTTTGAAGGCTCATTTGAGGGATGGATAAGAAGAATTGTAGTGAATACGGCATTAAAAAAATATTCATTACGCAGATATGAGAAAGAAGTGGTTGGTTACGAGATTAAAGACAGGGACGAAAGCAGTATGGAACCATCAGCCTATGCTCATTTAACTGAAAAAGACCTGTTGGTTTTAATAAATAATTTACCCGACGGTTACCGGCTTATTTTCAACCTATATGTGATAGAGGGATTTCAACATGATGAGATAGCAGACATGTTGGGCATACAGCCAGGTACCAGCCGGAGCCAGTTGGTAAAAGCAAGAAATATGCTGCAGAAACAAATTATACAATTACAAAAAGTTGCGGTATGAACAGTAACCGGCAGTTTGATGAACATATAAAAGAGCAGTTTAGCAACTTCTCACCTGATGTACACCCACGCATCTGGGAGAATATTATTTCTCAAAAAGATAAGAGAAGACCTGCTGGTTTTTGGATATCGCTGTTTAGTGGCCGAAATAAATTACTGATGCTTGGCCTTATCATAGCGTTAAGCAGTGGTGGCGCATGGATATATTTTAATAAAACAGGTACTGAAAACAATTCGCAAGCTACTTCAGAAAATAAAATTAAAGAAACTGATAAGGGTACCAATTCGACAACAAATGATCAACTTGTTGTTCCACAATTAAGTGAATCTGTAAGTACTGACAATGCCAGCCCGGCAGATAATAATTCGACCGGAAGCAAACAATCTATTTTATCAAAAGCAAACGTTAAGGCACAGATAAATTCAGCTGTACCTTATTCAGGTGATGAGAATTACACAACCAATTACACTACTGTAAATAAAAAACATTACACAGGATTGGGTAGTGTTTTGGTTAATACAACTGCACCGGGTTTAGCTGAAGATGAATTTGAAGGACAGGGAACCTTGCTGGGCAGGCTTAGTTTTAATGCTGAAAAATATACAGTAAACCGTAAAACAGTAAAAGCAGTGCCTCTTAGTTTTAATCCTGTTGTTTACCTGCCTGATTGCCCTTCATTTGAAAAAGATGCAGCCGGTAACAAAAGATATTTTGAATTTTATGCCGGACCCGATTATGCTATCCGCAGTTTACAGGATACCGGCAATTCGGCATACCTGCAAAAAAGAAAAGAAAGCACAGCCTTTAAATCTGCATTCAGCGCCGGTGTACGCTATACAAAAGTTTTCAATAATTCCATGAGTGTAAGAGGTGGTGTAAACTTCAGCCAGATAAATGAAAAATTCACGTATAACCAGGGCAATGTGATACAGGTTACTTATATCACTAACAGTAATGGCGATACTATAGGAAGTTATACTACAACAGGCTCCAGATATAAAACAACCGTTAACAAGTACCGTAGTATTGATATTCCGCTTGTTGTTGGATACGAAATAGGTAATGGCAAACTACACGCCAATATTAACGCAGGTGCAATTGTAAATATTTACAGCTGGCAAAAGGGAGATGTGCTGGATACAGCAGGCAATCCGGTGAGCATCACTACAGGTAAAGGACCATCTGCTTACCAGTTTAAAACCAATGCAGGTGTTGGTTTTATAGGAGCCATATCTGTTTATTATAAATTGAACGACAGGCTGCATATTATGGCTGAGCCATATTTCAGATATAACTTTTCGCCGATGAATAAAGAAAGTATTACACTGAAACAAAAATACCAGACTGCCGGTTTAAGACTCGGAATAAGACTGGATATAAAGTGACAGGCAGCAAAAAAACTAAATGATGTATCTGATAATGGTACACTCTTTTTAAATAACTAGTGATGAAAATAAAAACATTCATATTCATTTTAGCAGCAAGCGTTTTTTTATTATCGGCCTGCCAGAAGAACATAGATATTTTTGTTCCTGATCCGGGACAGAGTGGCCCCGACACGAATTGGCATGTTTCAATTACCTCAACAATGCCTGTGTCTGTTCTTAAAAACAATTTATTAGAAGCCCCTTACCAGGACAGCATTATTGTAAATGCAAATACAGTTACTATCTTATCTCCTTCTGGCTTGCAGGTAACTTTTCCACCAAACTCCTGTGCTACAGCTGCAGGACAACCTGTAACAGGTAAAGTATTTGTAGAATTGTTTGTTGTAAAGAAAAAAGGAGACATGATACGCCTGAACAAGCCCAGTACTTATGATGACAGCTTGCTGGTAACTGCCGGAGAAATTTTTATCCGCTTAAAAAAAGACGGGCAGGCAATTCAATTAGCTCCTAATGTTAAAATAAATATCCGCTATGTTGATGTGCCAACTAATCCGCAAATGGGTATTTTTGTTGGCGATGAAACCAATGCCCAGTATTTTAACTGGCTGCCAAACCCCGACCTTGCTAATAATTATTTAGCTGCAGGCACACAAGCATACGAAATTTTTACAAACCGGCTTCGCTGGATAAGTGTTGCCTATGTTTACGACCCAAGTAATGCCAGCCGGGTAAATGTAAGCGCCGATATTCCTGCATATTTCACAAACAGTAATACCGTTGCATTTACTGTATTCAGAGATTTTCGTTCGGTAGTTGCCATGCGTGGTGACCTGGGTAGCCGGAAATTTATTTCGGGGAAACTTCCGGTTGGTAAACAAATCACAGTGGTAATAATTTCTAAACTTGGCGACGATTATTACCTGGGTTACGAATCTGCAATAACGCAGTCATCAACTTCATTAAACCAGGTGGTACATGTAGTGCCCGTAAAAAAATCTTTTCCCGAAATTTTATCTTATCTCAGTACCCTTTAGTTCTGAAATTGACAATAAGAAAGAGGCTGCAAATGTTGCAGCCTCTTTTGTGTTTATAGTTTTTTTCTTTTATTTTTTAAGAAACTACTGTTCCAACCTTTTCGCCAGTAACTACTTTCAGTAAATTGCCTTCGGTATTCATATCAAAAACCACAATGGGTAAATTATTCTCCATGCATAATGTAAAAGCAGTCATGTCCATCACTTTCAAATTCTTTTGAATACAATCGGCAAATGAAATAGTCTCAAACTTTGTGGCTTTGGGGTCTTTTTCAGGATCGGCGGAATAAATGCCATTAACTCTTGTTCCTTTTAATATAACATCTGCTTTTATTTCGATTGCTCTTAACGAACCTGCTGTATCTGTTGTAAAATAAGGATTACCGGTACCGGCACCAAATATTACCACCCTTCCTTTTTCAAGATGGCGCATTGCCCTTCTGCGGATATATGGTTCGGCAATCTGTTCCATTTTTATGGCACTTTGCAACCTGGTATATATTCCTGCTTTCTCCAATCCGCTTTGCAATGCCATACCATTTATTACAGTAGCCAGCATACCCATGTAATCACCTTGCGCTCTTTCAATACCACTCTCCGCTTCATTCATTCCCCGGTAAATATTACCCCCGCCAATAACAATAGCTACCTGTACACCTAATTCAGTTATTGATTTTATATCCTGTGCATAGCGTGAAATGACCTGACTGTCCAACCCAAAATTCTTATCACCCATTAAAGATTCGCCGGAAAGTTTCAGCAGAATTCGTTTGTACTTTGGTAGCATTGCCTGTAGTTATTTTTTGCGAAGATATATTTTTATACCCGTTTAGTTGCTTTTATGGAATACATCATTGGCATTTTTTCATTCATACCCTTTATCCGCCACATGTTATCATCACCCTGCTCAAGATTATTGAAACAGTTATAAGGAGAATAAGGGAATTCATTGAAATGCTGAATTTGCAAATTATTTTTCAGCAAAGCGTTTATTATTTCTGAAAAAGGGTGGTTCCAGCTGTGTTCGATGGACTTAATAGGTGCGTCCCTGTCTGAATAACTACCCGATACTTCTTCGGTAATTATCTCTGTATTAAAATAATTGTATTTTACCTTTTCAAAATCTTCATCCATCATCCATAGTGTTGGATGAAAATCGGCAATATAAAAAGTACCGCCCGGTTTCAGAAAATGAGCAACCATATCGGCCCATTTGTCCAGATCAGGCAACCAGCCAATCGTACCATAAGAAGTAAAAACAATATCGAATCCTGCCTCCCTGAATCTATCCGAAGGAGGAATTTTTGAAGTATCTTTTAAATCATAAATATTTGCACAAATAAACTCAGCTTTCAGCTTTAACTCTTCCTTTATTTCATTTGCAAGTTTTATCGCCTCGTCACTTAAATCAACACCCACACAACCTGCGCCTGCTCTTTCCCAGCTCAAAGTATCCATACCAAAGTGGCACTGGAGATGCAGTAATGATTTGCCCTTTACATCACCAAGTTCGCCAAGCTCAATTTTATTTAAGGATGATTTGCCTTTTTTAAAAGTATCCAGGTCATAAAATGCAGAGTCTTTATGTACTGCCGCACGTTTATTCCAGGATGCTTTATTTTCTTCAAAGTAAGATTCATATATTTCCATACGCTGAAATTACGTGAAAATAAACATGCCTGTCAATTGACAGGCATGTTATTATCTTACTAAATATATGTAGGCGGCATCAAAAAAATCCTTTAGTAATTATCTAGTTACTATTAGTTTCTGTTCGATCATGTCCCCCGACTTCAGTTTGGCTTTTAAAACATAAGTTCCGTTGGCCAGGTTATCTATCCTGATGGAAGGTTGTGCAGCTTTCCATTCGTTCAATTTTTTTCCGCTGATATCATACAGCTGCATTTGTGCAATGTTTTTCCAACCTGAAATATTGATAATATCACTTGCCGGATTGGGATAAAGACTGATCTCTGTTTTATCGGTTAGCTTTACTAATATTATAGCGCTGTAGGTAAATCTTCCATCAATATCTTTTTGCTTAAGGCGGTAATAAACAACCGGCACTCCGGGCAATGCAATATTATTATCTGTATAATTATACTGATGATCACCTGATGTATTGAAAGCTGCTACATTACCTACGGCTGTATAAATTCTTCCATCCATACTTCTTTCTACATCAAAAGATCCTGTGTTTTGCTCATTGGTTGTTTTCCATTGGCAATCCACTTTACCATTTTTAAATGCAGCAGTAAAATTTAAAAGCCTGAGTGGTAATACAGTCGCATCCAACTTATACAGCTCTTCACCGGTAGTGGTCGGGTTATCGTTAAAAAGAACAGTACTTCCTAATTGAATAAAAAATCCCGGGTTTGTCCCCGCCGCTCCTGATTGAAGATCCTGTATCATTGTAGTCCCTGCATCAGTTCCATCTGTTTTCCAAAGCTCAATGCCTGTGGAACTGGTTGTTGCCTGGAAAAGAAAAGTATTGCCTACAGCAAATGATTTGGTTAGTCCGTAGTTGCCGGGTGTTCCACTGCCGCTTACTCCAGGATAAATATCTTTCACCAAAACAGTCCCGGCATCTGTTCCATCGCTTTTCCAGAGCTCTCTGAGGTATGTGGGAGTTGTTGCTTGTAAATAAATAATATTGCCAACAACACTTACAATGCTCGCTTCGCTGCTAAGAAACATGCCCGGGTAAATATCTTTCACCATGTAGGTTCCTGCAGCTGTGCCATCGCTTCGCCAAAGCTCTCTTCCCAAATTAGGTTCGGCTGCGGAAAAATAAAGAATCCCATTGACCAGAACTTTTGATGATCCATCTATTTCGGAAGTATTTGTACCAGGATAAATATCTTTTACTAAAACAGTACCTGCTGCAGTGCCGTCGCTTTTCCAAAGCTCACGATCGGTTAGCGCTGTATTGCCTGCAGTTTTAAAATATACACCACCATTGCCGTCGGGTGTGTAATCATAATCTACTGAAGGCCCTGGGCTTCCTGTTGAACCAGTAAAAATATCTTTAATCAGGTTTGTTCCGGCAGTGGTTCCATCACTTACCCATGGCTCCCTGCCTTCTGCATCGGTTATTGCCCAAAAGAAAAGTTTTGTGCCACTTACTTTCAATCTTACAATATCTGCAAATTGTGTAACGGTATTAATGTCTTTTACAACTACGGTGCCGGCAGCAGTACCATCAGTTTTCCAAAGTGCGAATATTCTGCCATTATTGCTATTAGTAACTGCAAAATACAGAGCATTATTAAACAAGGTAAATTCAGATGGCTGCGAACCATTTGCACCGCTTACAATATCTTTTAACATTACAGTACCGGCGGCAGTTCCGTCACTTTTCCAAAGTTCTGCACCATTGGTGCCGTCGTTAGCAGTAAAATACAAGCTGTTGTTAAATACAATCATACCATATGGATTGCCCGATGCATTTGCCGCAGGGTTGATATCTTTTACCAATGTTGTACCTGCATCTGTTCCATCGCTGCGCCAAAGCTCCCTGTTAGTATTGGATACTCCTGTTGCTGCTCCAAAATAAACATACCCGTTGTACAAACATTTACCAGCAGGGCTGCTTTGGTTTGTACCCACATTAATATCTTTTACTAATGTTATTTGCCCATTGGCAATAAAAAAAAAGAAAAAAGCAACAAATGTTAAATATTGTTTCATAGCGAAATAATTTAGCGTATTTATGCACTCATAAAGGTGCATAACATTGTTGCGGCAGGAAATACCCCCTGTGTGGCATTTTTAAAGACAGATTAAACAGAGAAAGAAATTAAATCCACTTATTTTTCAGGCTGATCTGCAGTGCTTCCACCTTGCTGCTTACATGCAGTTTACTATAGATATTTTTCATATGCTGGCGCACAGTATGCTTGCTCAAAAAAAGTTGTTCTGCAATTTGAGCATATGCTTTTCCTTCCATACTGCATTTTAAAATTTCCTTTTCTCTTTCACTAAGCGGCTCCATTTTATTTTTTGCAAAAACTTTTTCAGCTGCTGGCTGCTCTGTTAATGAAGTAAGCCATTTCCATGCCTTACGGGCAATGCCCGGACTCATAGGCGCACCCTCATCCTGGTAAACCTGGTAAACGGCATCGATGATATTTTGGGCAGTCTCTTCTTTTAGCAAATACCCATGTGCCCCGGCTTTTATAGCATTGAAGATGCGGTCATCGTCATCAAAAACGGTAAGCATAATATATTTTACTGAAGGATAAAGCGGCGCAGCCCTTTGTATTGTTTCAATACCGCCCAGTTCATTCATTTCAATATCCATAAGCACTACATCAGGTTTTACAGCAGCCGTTTTCATGAGTTTCAGGAATTCAACCCCATCACCTGCTTCCATAATAACAGAAAAATCATTTTCGATGGATGCCAGCTTTTCCCTTAGCGAGTTTCTTAAATATGGCTTATCGTCAACAATGGCAAGTAACATAGTACAAAAATAGGCTGAAGGTAAAAAGCAACAATACCCCCTGTGTGGTATTTACTGCGTTTATAATTTTATTTTTACGGTAACGCCTTCGCCGGGTGCTGCGCTGATCTGAAGCTGTGCACCAATGGCCGAAGCTCGTTGCCTGACGTTTTTTAATCCATAATGCCCATCGGCCTCAACTGAATTAAGTAAAAAGCCCTTTCCATAATCTTGTATAATAATGCTGAAATGATCCTGGGCCGCATTACCCTGCAACAACAGTGTTTCGCTGCCCGAATATTTACAGGCGTTGGCAATCAGCTCCTGGCAGGTACGGAAAAGCTGTAATGCTTCATTTGAATTTAGCAGCCTGTTTCCTGAGAAATCCTCTTCTACCTTTAACAGCATTCCAGGATATGATTGCAGATAACGGTGTGCATAGTCAACCAGTTTATCAAAAAAATCCTGTGCGGTCACCTGCTCTTTGTTTAATATCCAGATCGTTTCTCTTAATGTTTGCAGCATTTGCCTTGAAGTGCCTTTAACCTTTTCAATATTTTCATCAATGCCCAGTTGCTTCTTAAAATTAACATCGAGATTTTCGATATTGTTTGATAACAGCGCCATTTGAGAACCCAGGTTATCGTGCAGGTCGCGGCTTAACCGTTCTTTTTCGTCTTGTACCTGTTGCTGCATCTGTGCTTTTTGCTTTGCATTTCGTTTTTGATAAAAAGTAAAAAGCAAAAGACCTGCAATAACAAACAACCCAATGAACTCCAGCAAATAAATTTGTTTTTCCTTTTTTGCTTTTACCAACGCAAGGGTCTTTTCATGCTCAGTTTCGGCTGTTTTAAACTTCGCTTCTGCTTCTGTTATTTTAGCACTTAGATCCCCGTTATACCGTTTTGAAATGATCTCCGTCATTTCCTGTTTATATTCAAAAGCTGCTTTGTAATTTCCTGATTCATACAAATTTCTTGAATAGAATTCCAAAGCCGTCTGCACCATATCAAGCCGGTTGACTTTTTTGGATATGTTAAGCGCTTCCTCACTGACTATGAGAGCTTCTTTGTATTTTTTTTGTTTTGCTAAAACATTAGAATAAAACATTAATGCTTCCGAAAGATTGGCTGAATCATTCATGATCCGGCTTTTTTTTATTACTTCTGCATAGAGATCCCCTGCTTTTTCAAGCCGGTTGGTATTTTCATAAAGTGTAGCCAGCAACCGATAATGCAATCTACCCTGGGAGGTTTCAGTTGTTTTATTGGTAATGCTTATATCAATCGACTTCAATAAATATTTTTCTGCCAGATCGTAATGTAACGATCTTTCTAAATAGATAGAACCTATATTGTGATAGCATTGTTCCAGTAAGATATTAAACTGGTTAGGTTGGCTGATAGCAATACATTTTTCCCAATAGATTACAGCCTTGTCCTTATCAGGTATGTGGTAATAGGTATTGCCGATCATTTTGTAAAAAGTAGCTTCCGCTAAAGTATTATTCTGCTGATGGGCTACTGCAATCTGTTGCTGGCAGTAGTTTAAGCATGTATCCCATCGCTGCAGCTCCTGGTATTTATGAATTAAAGCTGTTTGTACATCCAGCCTGTCTTCTTCGCTTAAATTTTTATTCTTTAGTATTTTATTTATTTCTTTAATGGCTGCTTCATGTTGGCTGCTGTTTTCAAGTCGTACTACCAGCTTTAATATGGAATCACTTTGGGCAAACAAAAAATGTCCGGTAAATAATAAAATAAAAAGAACGGTGCAGCGATACATAACAATCGGTCGTTGGTGTTTAATGCCGTAAACGGTAATTGAAAATACGCAGTAAAAAATAAAAGCCCCGGATTAATCCGGGGCTGTGTATTTTATTTCTTTATATAATTATCCTAAAGCCACTCTCTTAAAATCAGTAACTTTTAAATCAGCATCAACACTTTTTAAGTAATCAGCAACAGACTTGCTGCTGTCTTTTACAAAAGGCTGGGCCAATAAGGTATTATCCTTAAAGAATTTATTCATTTTACCGTCAGCGATTTTTTCAGCCATTTCTGCAGGCTTTCCTTCAGCCTTGATCATATCAATGGCAATGGCTTTTTCACGGTCTTTGGTTTCCTGCGAAAGCATGGTTTCATCTACTGCTAATGGATTCATCGCTGCAATCTGCATAGCCACGTCTTTTCCTGCTTCAGCAGCTTCTTTTGTCATTGAAACCAAAACACCCATTCGGTAAGCTCCATGTATATAAGAAGCTACATAAGCTGCATCAACCCTTTCAAATTTTGAAACAGCGATCTTTTCTCCTATTGAAGCTAGTTTATCGTTTATCAATTCCTCAACAGTTGAACCGTTAACAGTAACACCGTTTAATTCTTCTGCTGTTTTTACATTATTTGCAATAGCTGCATCTGCAATAGATTGTGCAAAAGCAACAAAGTCTGTATTCTTACTAACGAAATCAGTTTCGCAACTGATACAAAGAACAATACCGGTTTTATTGTCGGCAGTTGTTTGTGCTATCACCACACCTTCTTTAGCTTCACGGTCGCTGCGTTTTGCAGCAACTTTCTGTCCTTGCTTACGCAACCAGTCGATGGCTGCTTCAAAATCGGCATTGATTTCTTTTGCAAGATTTATTGCTTCATCGCTTAAATCAATACCTACACAGATTGCGCCTTCTCTTGCCCAGCTCATAGTATCCATTCCAAAATGGCATTGCAGGTGAAGTAAGGTTTTACCTTTTACATCTCCCAGTTCCTCCAGTTCAATTTTACATAGAGAGGATTTGCCTTTTTTAAAAGACTCCAGGTCATAAAATGCAGAATCTTTATGAACAGCAGTGCGCTTGTTCCAGCTTATTCTATTGGCGCTGAAATAGGATTGATAATTTTCCATGTTCAATATTACAAAAAACCACCGGCGTTTTCGCCGATGGTTTAAAAAATAGTATTCAATAGTATTTAGTTCGATTTTACAAAACGTATGGTTTCCTCTTTGCCGCTGTACATTATTCTCAACAGGTACACACCGGAAGCATATTTACTTACATCCAAAGTAACAGCATTGTTATTTGTTACAGATTGCTTGGTTATCAGCCTGCCTGCATTATCAAACACATTTAGTTGTATTTGTGCAATGTTTGTACTGTTGCTGATTGTAATATTCAGTTTATCTGCAGTTGGATTTGGAAATACAGACAGCAACACATCGTTATTAAGCACCCGCAATAAAACAATATTGCTGTATTTGTATTTTCCATCGGCATCAACCATTTTCAAACGGTAAAAATTATTGCCTGCAAAAGGATGTTCATCTACAGAAAAATAATTTTTTGCAGTACTGCTGGTACCTACTGCCAATACAGATTTAATAAAAGTATAACTGCCTGCATTATTGGAACGTTCAAGTTCAAAATGCGATGTATTTATCTCTTGGCTTGTTACCCATTTAAGCAAATTGGTTTTACCCTGTTGCTCACCGGTAAAAGATAATAATGTTACCGGCAACGGACCTAACGGATAAATTACATTTGCCCAGCCATCGCCAACACCTCCATTAAAAATTGAGTTGGGTGGAACGCCGAAATTATTATAATGCCATCCATCGCCAATACCGCCGGTAAATATTGAATTGAACGGGGGATTAAAACTACTGTTATGCCAGCCATTACCATCTCCTCCTGAAAAAATTGAATTAGCTGCTACATTATTACTGTTATAATTCCAACCATCGCCAGAGCCGCCCAAAAAAATACTGTTTGTATTTATGGCAAAGCTGCTGTTGTGCCAGCCGTCTCCGTTTCCACCCAAAAATATATTACCTGCTGCTCCGGTAAAACTGTTAAAATTCCAGCCATCGCCAGAGCCCCCACCAAATATTGCATTGTTTAGAGGCTGCGCCGAAATATCAGCTGCAAATAAAAAGCCTATAATGATAAATAATATTTTTCTTTTCATTGTTTTGTTTTTAAATGATGAAAAGAAAAAGTTATTCGCCTGTACGTACACCACGGCCATTAAGGAGACCATAGGCACCGTTATAAACATATGCACCCGTGATTCTATTGCACATTTGTAAATTTGCAGTGGCTGTATTATAAGCGCCACCTCTTGCAGTCATTGCATTATCATTCACAGCATTTTGCCAATTGGCTGTATTAGCTTCGGCAGTTGCATTCAATACACCATCGCCATGCAGGCCCGTATAGGTTCTGCCGGCGGCATTACCTGCGTAAACTACGAGTTCTGTATAATTACCGCTCATTTCCATAATACCATAAAAAGTAGCACCGCTGCTGGTTCGGTTACTCGATGCTGTAGCCAATGCTCCACATCGCATTGGCACACTTGGGCCACCTGCATAATTGGCATTACCTGTTGCCCATGTTTCGTTTGCCGCACCTTGATTTGTTGGCGTAGTTATGGCTGCGATTGTAGTGTTACCCCAGGCGTATTCTAACGGGCTGGGCAGGTTATTGCCACCACGACAAGCTTTTTCATATTCCAGCTCAGTCATAGGGCGCATAGCTGCCCAGTCTAACCAGGCAAGATAGTTTTGTACGGCTGTAAGTTCTGCTGCTCTTTCGGGTTGAGTAACCACCATATTTGGTACAAGCCCTGTTGCAGCAACACTGTTTCTTGCATTTGCATTGGTTTGATCTAAGGTGTTTAAAAAATCAACAACCTGTTGCTTACTAAACTCATACTTCATACTCCAAAATGCATTATAACCTTTTGGAAAAGCAGCAGGTACAGTACCACTATTTAAGAAATTTGCATCGGCCCTTAAATTACCGGCGGCAGTACCACAAGCAATAACAGCTTCGCTTGTTATTGGAAACCAAGTATCAACAAGCCCGTCTCTAAATTTGCCTGTTTCGGCAGACGAGTTACCAAGGTTAAAAGGGTTTTGTGGTACATACACCATTTCAACAGCGTAAACTCTTACTTCTACATTCTCATTGTCCAACACCCCATCAGCGCCATAGTTCCAGCGCAGACCGGCGGCTGTCCAGTTTACAGTGCCAATGCCATCAGCATTGCGGTACATCCACACACCTTTTCCATCGGCAGATGTTTGAATGGTGCTTCCCCCTGGCACAACATTCCCTGTTAAATTTATTGTAGCGTGCTGCCAAACTGATGTGCTTTGTTTGCGGAACTTTACAAAGATCCAGCAACCATCATAATTGCTTTCATTAGTGCTGGTACGCCAGCTGTTTTGCCAGGTAATGTCATAATTTACTTGTGTATAATGCGTAGATATTGGACCACCGGTTACTTGGGGCCCTAACGATACGGTTGATACAACAACATTGTTTGCTATACTTGTAAGAAATACTGCAATGGAGCAAACAAATAATAACGCTGCTTTTTTCATATTTAGTTTTTTGTAAAGCAAATATGAATGGAATAAAAATGGCTTTTGTACGTACTGGTGGGTATTTATGAAAAAAGGCGAAACAATGTTTCGCCTTTTAAAATATTATAAGGAACTGATTATCCTAATGCAACTCTTCTAAAGTCGGTAACCTTTAATTCAGCATCAATGCTCTTCAGGTAATCGGCAACAGATTTGCTGTTGTCTTTTACAAAAGCCTGGGCCATCAAAGTATTATCCTTAAAGAATTTATTCATTTTTCCGTCGGCAATCTTCTCAGCCATTTCTGCTGGCTTACCTTCAGCTTTTATCATTTCAATTGCAATTGCTTTTTCCCTGTCTTTTGTTTCCTGTGAGATAGAAGTTTCGTCAACAGCTAATGGATTCATAGCAGCAATTTGCATGGCAACGTCTTTTCCTGCATCAGCAGCTTCTTTAGTCATAGATACCAGAACACCCATACGGTTTGCACCATGAATATAAGATGCTACATAAGGTGCTTCAACTCTTTCAAATTTTGAAACAGCGATTTTTTCTCCAATAGCTGCAAGCTTATCATTGATCATTTGCTCAACAGTAGCACCGTTAACGGTAACAGTATTTAATTCTTCGGCTGTTTTTACATTGTTGGCAATGGCTGCATCTGCAATTGATTGTGCAAAGGCAACAAATTCTGCATTCTTACTTACAAAATCAGTTTCGCAGCTTATACAAAGAACGATACCACTTTTATTGTCGGCCGTTGTTTGTGCAATTATCACACCTTCTTTAGCTTCACGGTCGCTGCGTTTTGCGGCAACTTTTTGTCCCTGCTTACGCAACCAGTCAATGGCTGCTTCAAAATCTCCATTGCTTTCTGTTAATGCTTTACGGCAATCTAACATACCGGCTCCCGTTGACTGACGTAATTTATTAATGTCTGCTGCTGTTATTGTAACACTCATAATAATTGATAATTAAAAATTAGTAATTAATAATTCCTGCTGCTTTAGGTTATTGCTTAAACAACTACTTGCAGCAAATAAGAATTATCGTTTGGAATTGCGGGGAGATTATCTTGCTCCACCCGGACCACCTGCCGGCCTTCTTCCACCCTGACCCGGACCTGCTACACGACGCTTAGGTTGAGAAGAAACTCCTCTTCCACCACCACGCTTGTTTCTGTCATCGCCACCATCTGCTTTCGATTCAAAACGTGCTGCTTTCGCTTCTGCACTATCCTCACTATCGTGGCTTTCTTCTTCGTCTTTATTTGCCTGACGCTCCTGCAATCCTTCAGCAATAGCAGCTGTTAAATAGTTAACAACAATAGCGATTGATTTGGTTGCATCGTCATTTGCAGGAATAGCAAAATCAATTTTATTAGGATCGCAATTGGTATCTACCATACCAAAAGTGCTGATACCTAGTTTTCTTGATTCGGCAAGTGCAATATGCTCATGGCCTATATCAACCATTAAAACGGCTGCAGGTACACGGCTAATCAGTGCAATACCACCCAACACTTTCTCCATCTTATCCTTATCACGGGTAAGTGTCAAACGCTCTTTCTTAGTCAGGCTTTCTGCGCTGCCATCAGCAAGCATTTTTTCGATGCTCTGCATTTTTTTAACGCTCTTACGAACAGTGTTGAAGTTGGTTAACATACCTCCTAACCAACGCTCGGTTACATAAGGCATATTTACACGCTTGGCACAATCGCTAACGATTTCTTTCGCTTGCTTTTTAGTAGCTACAAACATGATTTTTTTACCACTGCGTGCAATTGCTTTTAAAGCAGCAGCAGATTCCTGTAAACCTTCTACGGTTTTGTTCAGGTCGATAATATGAATGCCTTTCTTTTCAGCAAAGATGTAAGGCAACATCTTGGGGTTCCACTTTTTCTTTAAATGACCGAAGTGAACACCTGCTTCTAAAAGTTGCTGTTGTAAGGAAGTATTTTCCATTGTTATTTGTTTAAGCCGTTAGCCTTTAGCTTTTAGCCATTAGCATCAGCGTTTTAATTATTAAATTTTTTGTTTTGGCTAACAGCTTGTGGCTATCAGCTATCAGCTTTCTTAACGCTTGCTGAACTGGAAGCTTCTTCTTGCTTTCTTACGTCCCGGCTTCTTACGCTCAACCGAACGTGGGTCACGCTTTAATAAACCTGCAGCTTTTAAAGCAGGGCGGTAATCGGCACTAACCTCAAGTAAAGCACGTGCAATACCCAGTTTAGTTGCTTCGGCCTGTCCTTTTACACCACCACCTGTAGCATTAACCACTATATCAAATTTATCGGCAGATTCAACAGTTTTTAAAGGTGCTTCAACCTGGTTTTGTAAATACACCAACGGGAAATAAGTTTTATAGTCTTTGCCGTTAACTGTAATCTTACCATCTCCTTTACTCAGGAAGATACGTGTTACAGCTTCTTTTCTGCGGCCGACTGCATTTTTTTGCTTTTCCATTTTTATTTTTAGCTTTTAGCTGTGAGCAATGAGCTTCGAGCCTGAAGCTCATTGCTCACAGCCCGTGGCTGTTTTTTAGAATTTTAAATCTTTTGGTTGTTGTGCTCCGTGTGGATGCGCTGCTCCCTGGTACACAAATAATTTTTTGTACATCTGGCGGCCCAAACGGTTTTTAGGCAACATGCCTTTTACTGCTCTTTCAATCAGCACTTCGGGCCTGCGCTTTAATAAGTTCTTTGCAGGTTCTTCCTTACGGCCACCGGGGTAACCACTAAATGTGTCGTACACTTTATCTTCCATCTTGTTTCCGGTAAGTTTTACCTTTTCGCAATTAGTAACAATGATGTAATCTCCACAATCAACGTGTGGAGTGTAATAGGCTTTGTTTTTGCCTCTTAAGATTGCCGCAATACGGGCACACATACGACCAACGGTTTGATTAGTACCATCCACAACGTACCAATTGTGTGTAACGGTAGCCTCGTTCGCATGTTTTGTAGTGAAATGTAATTTGCTCATTATTTATTTTTTTTAGTTTTTCCACAGCCATCCCTGTGGTTTTAAATTTGGACGGCGAAGGTAATTGTAAATACTGCTAACTGCCAAAGAAAAAGCAAAGTATTTTTTTTCGCACTTTTGTAACTAACTGGTTTTCAGTAAAAATTTTGACCAAAAAATATCAAAGGTTATAATTTACCTGCCAAACTGATACAATTATGAAGGATTTTTTATTCCCGGAAACAAATCGCTTTATGTTAAAACAGCCTCCGAAAGGGAAGCTGTTTTATATATTCTGTAGGAAATGTTATTTAATACCTTTTAATCTTTTACAAATTGCCGGGTAAAACTTTCAGATCCGTTAATCAAGCTTACTATATACACACCAGGTTTAAATAATGATATATAAACCGGAATTGTATTGTTGCCTTCTGAAAGCTGTATTTCTTTTTTGAAAACCTGCCGGCCCGTTGCATCCGTAACCAACAATACTGCATCGCCTTTTTGCCTGTTATTTATTTGCACATTCAGCATTTCTTTTGCAGGATTTGGAAATACCAGCAACTGTATTTCATCTGCATCCAGTTTAACAGAAACAATATGACTTATGGTAAATCTGCCATCAATATCCACAGACTTTAATCTGTAATAAATTGTTTTCAGGTGTTGAAAGGATGCAGGTAATTTATCCGTGTACGAATAATTCAATGCAGTATTTGAGGAGCCCGCAGCCGCAACCCTGCCGATATCGATAAAGTTTACGCCATCTATGCTTCGCTGAATATCGAATGCCTGACTGTTTTGCTCCAGTGCTGTTTGCCAATGAAGTGTTACTTTATTATCCTTAATAGAAGCATTAAAGAAATTCAGTTTTACAGGAAGCACGGTCAGTGTGTTTATCTCGGCTTGCGACAGCGCCCGGTTATAAATCCTCAGGTCATCTATTTTTCCATTGTGTCCATTATACTGTGGGGGTGTATAACCATCGTAAATCATGCTACCTATCCTGGGGCCTATAGGATAGGTAGGCGCCCAGGTTCCTTCGGCGCCGCTGACCACCTGAACCCCGTTTATGTATATGCTAATCTGTCCTGCCGAGCGAACACATGTTATATGCTGCCATACACCCAATATTAAAACGCCATTGGGTGTACCAACCGACTGGTTCTTGTAATTAAACTGAACGGCAGGGTAGCTGTTAACCCACCACCAAACCCCGGGTCCGCCGCGGTTAAGATTGTTATCGTACAGCCCTCCGCCATGATAATAGGTACTGTTGCAAAATGCCCAAAGACTGATGGTAAAATCCTGGGCGCCGCTAAAATTAAAATTACTGTTGGCGGGTAAAGTGCACCACTGGTAAGTTGGTGAGCTACTGCCGGGATTAACAAATGCCATAGCTTTATCGGCCTGGTTAACCACTGTTAGTGGTTACCGTGGCCGCGTTATTTGTGCCATGTATTGCATAGGGTCCAAGATCGGTAAAGTTGCCATCCATAGGCCAGTAGCCAACAAGGCCGGCAGGAGGCTGCGCATTTGATATCAAGAAACCTGCGATGGTTAATACAATAAGTAAGACTTGTTTCATGCTTAATTTTTTAATCGTTAGTTGTAAATAGTTAAGCATAGAATAGAGAGTCAAAAATGTATCATGCAGGGTAATTTTTTTATAGTTTGATAACGGTATTTTAAAAGGGTATAATCACGGTACATATATGTTATCTGATTTATATAGTAATGATTAATTTTATGAATACAGTTTTTTAATTACTGTCATCAACCATCTTTATATGAACAATGATTTAATGCCCGGTGTAAAAACACCCGAAAAAAACAACCAGGTCATTTCTTATTATGCCCTCCGTATCTTGATTGGTGCAACAGGGGTTTTATTACCTGTTCTGCTCATCATTGGCAATCTGATCGCCAACGAAACTTTAAAAATTGAATTTTCGGTGAGTGATTATTATGATAACGGAACAGCCGGAGATATTTTAGTGGGTATTTTATTTGTGCTTGGTTTCTTTTTAATGACCTATAAAGGATTTGACAAAACCGATAGCAGGGCTGCTAACTTCGGGTGTGTATTTGCACTGGGTGTTGCGCTATGCCCTACAACAAGCCCTAACCAGGTTGTTCATATCCTGCATTTTGTTTTTGCCGTTTTATTGTTTGCTGTTTTTATCGTCTTCTCCATTTATCTTTTTCGTAAAACGGGGCCGGGCAGGCCTACCAAACAAAAAGATAACAGGAATAAAGTTTATCTTATTTGTGGTATTGTTATGATAGCTTGTATTGTTGGCATCGCCATCAGCATGATATGGTTTATCGAATTAAGTGTCCGCCTGCATCTTGTTTTTTGGTTCGAATCAATTGCATTGATAGCATTTGGTATATCGTGGATAACAAAAGCGGAGTTTTTGTTTTTGAAGGATGAGGGAAAATAGCATTTGCCAGTATCTGATTTATGAAAGTTTGGCAAGGATAAGAAAACCCGCTTATTTTTCTTTAGAATTACCCAAGGCATAACGAAAGCCCAAAGCATATACCTGGTCATTTTTCCGGTCAAAAGGAAGTTTTCCAGTAGTGTAACTTACAAACAAGCCATTGTATGATTCAAGTGATGCGACGAAGAATGTTGATTCGTCGAGGTTATTTATTTTTATTGTATTGCGGGGATTTAATTCCTTATACCACCTGAAGTTTGAACTGAAATGAATGACTTCCTTTCCTATACGTGCAACCCTTGTTTTAAAACCAATTTCAAACCTTAGCCGGGAGAAAGGATCCTGGTTACCAATCAGGTTTTTCCGCAGGCTGTCTTTATCAGGAATCACATAATCAAGACCAAAAAGAAATGAAGGAAAAGTTGCTCCATAAACATTAAACTCAGTATCAGTGCCTGTTAACATTCTGATCAAAGCAAAGGGATAATCAAGTATATTCAGATAACGCAATGCCTCATTTTTATTCCATCCCTTTGCGCCAAAGCCAATAAGTAAACCCGGTGCAAACTGTCTTTTCGAAAAATCCTGCGTTGATTCAAATGCCAACTTCCCTTTTATTCCCACATAAAACTGATCAGTAACAGTAATCAAACTGTTTACTTGTTGATACAAATCCAGGTAAGGTTCCTTACGTTGCCGGCGCTCCAGTATTGAATCTTCAATCTCCTGTATCTTATCCGATGTAGCATCATCTATTTTATCTGGCTGCCCTCCCCACATAAATGCACCCTCGTACGAAATGGTTGACTCCAGAAAGTTGTTAGGGTTCTGCCGTTTCTTAAAAGCCACATCACCATGTAAGGCAATATCATAAGTTTGAAGGAAAAGTGCATTTCTCTTCACTTTATTTTTTGTCCAGCTGTTATCAAATTTATATTCAAACCCCAGTGCAACTGAAAGACTGTCGGTCTGAAATGATTTAGGTTTTAAATTAAGGTCTCTTATAAATTTATACGTTGATGCAGGTTTTTTTTCAAGTAGCTCAAGATTTTTTAAGAACAGGTCGTTCAGCAGATCGGGTTTCGAAAATATCTCTTTTATTGCTGCAGCACTCATGCTTTCAGCCGTCTTAGGATCAAATCTTTGAAATATGCCAACCAGCTCTTTTTTTACATCGGCCTGAGCAAATGCATTACTATAAATAACGAAAAAGAAAATTGTTAAGGCTGATCTTACAGACATATTTTTTTAAGTTAAACGTTTTGTTCATCTTTAAATTTGTAGCAGCTGTCAACTACATCACTCAGGTCTTCCACTTTCTTGTCTTGTTTTTGTAATACTTCACTCATCTTAAATATAGCTGAAGAGGCTGTTTCCTCATTCTCGAACTTAGCTTTATAAATCTCAGTAAATTCATTATTAAACCGGAACGATAAAATATTTGCCTCCTGTCTTCGCAGATCATCACTGGCATTGGCATTATAAAACAGCAGGTCTTTCATTTTCAGATTACCTGCATCGGCAAACTCGGTAAGCAGGTCAATCTGATTTGTTCGCTGTAGCGAAAAATACAGTGCTTTGCATGCTCGTTTCTTGGTTGTCCAGGCCATGACTATTTTTTTTAAAGTTATTACTTATTATACAGCCATCATCAAATTTTAATGCTGTCTTTTGATTGAGTAATCTTTATTTCAACTGTTTTATTTTCTTTTCAAGACTGTCTTTCTTTTGCAGTGTATTACTGTCTTTATCTTCTATCAGTGTAACATGAAACCATTTGTAGTTAGCCAACATAATTTTAAAAAAACTTTACCCCTGCCTTGTACCGGTTAAGCCTGTCGTGCAGTCCATTGGTTCCGCCGTTTATCTTTTTGGTCATTAAAACAAAACTGTCAAGATTTGTACCCGTATCAATCGGTCTGGCAATATTTATTCTGTCGGCAATATCATTCAGCTTACGGCTGTTCCAGAACCAGCCTGCACTCATTGCAGCATTTTTAAGCTGATCGGCTGTACACTTATTTACATTTTTACCTCCCAGCAATGTCGGGTTTTTAATAAAGTCGGTACCCAATGCATCTCCAACCGCTTTATAATTTGAGCGTCCGGTTATTTGTATCAGGCCGCGGCCTTTAAAACGTACACCATCCCCGGGCTGTGTATTACCCAGGCTTTTACGACCCTCGTATGCAGCGCCGCTGGCCAGTTCTTCGGTAAAAAAAAGGCTGCCGCTTTCGTGCCCTACCTGCGCCAGGAAACAAAGCCGGCGCACGGCAGTATTGATCAGAAATTTATCGCAGGTATCATTTATATAGTTCATAAATTTTTCTGCATTGATGGTAGATGAACAGGTAGTTTCTTTGATTTGTCCCAGTGTCATGTTTTTAAGTTTTGATTGTTATTGGTTACAGTCTGTTCATCGGTACAAATGTTTAAAGTATTAAAATCTTTGTCAACCGTTAAAACACGGTCCTTTTTCCGGTGGTTAACCTTTTTAAAAAAATTTGTTTAAATAGAAACGGAAAGCAGGAAGCTGAACCTGAGCAATTGAATGGTACTGCTAACCTAAAAAATTTAATGCAGAAATGAAATACCCTTTTTAGGGTATCGGGTCTGGCTTAAGCAACCCGGCAATTATTCCCCATCTCTTGCCATCTCCCATTATTTAATTAATTTGTTGCTCCATCACAAACTGCCACATGCCACTTAGCTGGAATGAAATAAAGACCCGTGCCACTGCCTTCAGCAAAGAATGGCAAAACACCCAACGGGAAGAAGCTGATGCAAAACCGTTCCTGGTGGAGTTTCTCAACATCTTTGGTATATCGCAACGCCGCATAGCCACTTTTGAACATCGCATAAAAAAATTAAACGATGCCGACGGTTATATTGACCTGCTTTGGAAAGGCATGCTACTGGTTGAAATGAAAAGCCTGGGCAAAGACCTCAATAAAGCATACACACAGGCAAAGGATTACTGCCACGGTTTAAAAGAACACGAATTGCCCAAACTCATCATGGTCTGCGATTTTGACAACCTTATTTTGTATGATGAAGAGGGCAACAGGCACCAATTCACATTAAACCAGCTTACCAAAAATATACAGGTATTTGCCTTGCTGGCCGGTTACCAAAAGCGAACCTATAAAGAGCAGGACCCGGTAAATATGGAAGCCGCTGTACTGATGGGTAAGCTGCACGACAAACTGAAAGCCATTGGCTATACCGGCCATGCGCTGGAACTTTATTTGGTGCGTTTGCTTTTTTGTTTGTTTGCCGATGATACCAACATTTTTGAAAAAAGCATTCTGCTGGATTATATACAACTGAAGACCAATGAAGATGGCAGCGACCTGGCCATGCACATTGACAGTTTGTTTACCGTATTAAATACGCCGCATGATAAACGGCTGAGCACATTAGATGAAAGCCTCAATGCTTTCCCTTATGTAAACGGAAAATTGTTTGAAGAACGCCTGCCGCTTGCAGGCTTCGACAGCGACATGCGTAAAACCTTACTGCAATGCAACAGCCTGGATTGGGGCAAAATATCACCCGCCATTTTTGGCAGCCTTTTCCAGGCGGTGATGGATGAAAAGGCCAGGAGGAATTTAGGCGCACATTACACCAGCGAAAAAAATATTTTAAAACTGATAAAGCCGCTTTTTTTAGATGAGCTGTGGGCTGAGTTTGAAAAGATAAAACACCATACCAATGGGTTAAAAAAACTGCACCATAAAATAAGCCGCCTGCGCTTTTTAGACCCCGCCTGCGGCTGCGGTAACTTTTTAATTATTGCCTACCGGGAATTAAGGTTGCTTGAAATTGAAATTGTACGCCTGCTGCTGAAAGGGCAAACTGTAACCGACATCAGCAGTTATTTTTTGCTGGATGTAGATAAATTTTACGGCATAGAATACGAAGAATTTCCGGCGCAGGTGGCACAGGTGGCCATGTGGCTGATTGACCACCAGATGAACATGCTGGCCAGCGAAACCTTTGGCGAATACTATGTGCGCCTGCCCCTGCGCAAGAGCGCCACCATTGTGCATGGCAATGCCCTGCGTATTGACTGGCAGGGTTTGTTGCAGCCACAGTTAAGCGATGCCTGGAATAAAGAAGACGGGGAACTGAGGTACGATTATATTTTAGGCAACCCGCCGTTTGTAGGAAAGCAGTATCAAAATGCAGCACAAAAGGAAGATATGGACCTTATCTTTCACGACGTAAAAGGAGCCGGTGTGCTGGACTATGTCACTGCCTGGTATATAAAAGCTGCACAGTATATGCAGGCTGCTGCAAGAGATGACATCTTTCCAAAAGATGTCATCTCTGCCACCAAAGCCGCCTTTGTAAGCACCAACTCCATCAGCCAGGGCGAGCAGGTAGGTATTTTATGGAACGAGTTGTTCAATACCTATAAGATAAAAATTCATTTTGCCCACCGCACATTTAGCTGGAGCAACGAGGCCCGTGGCAATGCCGCCGTGCATGTGGTAATTATTGGCTTTGCCAATTTTGATATTGATGAAAAAAGAATTTTTGAGTACGAAGGTATTAAAGCAGAGCCGCATGAGGTAAAAGCGAAGAATATAAATCCGTATTTGGTTAATAGCAAAGATATTTTTTTGGCGAAAAGAAGAACTCCAATTTGCAATGTTCCGGAAATGGTATTTGGCAGTATGCCAAATGATGGTGGCCATTTTTTATTTGAAGAAGAAGAAAAGAATGCTTTCTTAAGAATAGAACCAGACGCAGAAATATTTTTTAAGAAATTTATTGGCTCACACGAATTTATTAATGGAGATTTCAGATGGTGCTTGTGGTTAAAAGATGCTAATCCGAATGAAATAAAAAAGCTTCCCGAAGTTCAGAAAAGGATTGAACTTGTCAGGCAATCAAGATTAGAAAGTAAAAGGCCAGCAACTAATAAGCTGGCAGAATTCCCTACGCTTTTTGGCGAAATAAGACAGCCTGAATCTGATTACTTGGCTTTTCCTGAAGTTTCTTCTGAACGAAGAAAGTATATTCCTGTTGGCTTTATGAACAAAGAAGTAATAACAAGTAATAAAAATTATACGATTTCAAATGCTTCTCCTTTTTCTTTGGGGATATTAAGTTCTATAATGCATATGGCTTGGATTCATTATGTTGCTGGAAGAATGAAAAGTGATTTTTCTTATTCGACAGGAATGGTCTACAACAACTTTCCCTGGCCCGAAAACCCAACGGATAAACAAAAAGAAGCGGTGGAGCAGGCAGCGCAGGCGGTGCTGGATGCCAGGCTCATGTTTCCGCAAAGCAGTCTTGCCGATCTGTACGACCCCAATACGATGCCTCCCGCCCTGGTAAAAGCCCACCAGCAGTTAGACAAAGCGGTGGACCAGTGTTACCGCCCCCAGCCCTTCATCAACGAAACCAAACGGATTGAGTTTTTGTTTGAGCTGTATGATAAGTATACAGCGGGGATGTTTGTGGGGGAGAAGAAAGGGAAAAAGAAAAAATAAAATACAAAGTTGAACAAACAGTATTTAAACCCTGCTCTATTGAGCAAGGCTTTTCAGTTCCCTTGTCCAGTAAGCTAATGAAGAAGCATATAGTTTCCGGCATTCTTCTGCATATTTAAATAGAGGATTGCCAGGCTCGGGAGCATTACTTGATTGCAGGAATTTCATGAACCCATTAAAATCCGAAACTGCCTTAGCCAAACTATTACGCAACGGATCGGCTGCCTGTAATTTATAAATTTTGTCAGTAGCCATGTAAGTGGTTGTTTCATTAACGGCCATTTCCTGTGCAGCAAGGAATTCTTTATCCTGGTCATAACGATAAAAATCGCCGGTTATAAGAAAAGGAAAACAATTTGATATTTTAAGTGTGTCTGTATTATCGCCGCAGGGAAAAGGAAGTTCAGGCTGCAGTGTAACAAAATTATACCATATCGGGTCTAAAAACGTATAGTAAGAATTCGGGGAATTCTGTAAGTTGAGCCAGTCAGTAACTGTTAAAAGCGCTGCGGAAAAGGAAGGATCAATAACAAGTGTGTCGGGTGTTTTTTGTTTTCCATTATTTACGAGCACTGCTACCGCCACATGAAAATCCCAGAAGATTTTACCAGGCTTCAGATTGAGTACGTCGTTTACATCTAATGCATCCTGCCTGTTGAAAATGGAGATTTTAAAGGGATCAAAATTCCATATTTTATAATGCCTGATGCCCCGTTTATTTAAATACAAAGACATTATTGCAGCCCGGTTCTGGCATCCGTTGTAAATACATTTAAAATCAATTTTAGTGCTGTCAGTAAAAAAACGGATAATCCTTTCGGCTGCTTGCCTGGTAATAGCCTGTTCTGCAGGTATACCGGTTGTGGTTGGACGGCTGCCAGCTGCCAGACCGTAAGAGAATGTGATATCAAATTTTTTGTTTTGCGCTGTTGCAGTAAGGCTTATTGAAACCAGCAGCAACATATTAATTACTTTTTTCACGGTGTTTATTTTTTTGATGAAGGGTTTTAATAAATGCAGGCTACCCATACAGGCAACCTGCATAAATACAATCAACAAATTCTGGAAGCAACCGCATCGCCCGCAGCAATTACAATGCCTATGGCAGCTTTGGCTACAGGATTTTTAATAATCCCTTGTAATAACTCAAGTGCAGTTTTTGCGCCTGGCCACACCTCACAAAATTTGTTTCTTGCTGTTGCCGGTGCCGATACCAGGCTAATGTCACTTGCATTGCTGGTAATTGTTTTTGAATTAAATGTTGCCATGTTAATTTAATATTTGATGATAAAAAATGATTTCACAAATTTTCCAAAACAGTCCATATGTAGTCAATGTGAAAACCACCCAAAACGGGTTAAGTGAAATAACGGTAAAATAAAGGTGAAAGCGCTATTGCAGATATGGAAAGTATTGTAGACTTTAGCATTCGAAAACCTTAAACTTAAAAACAACTTCACATGAAAAAAATTCATCTCATCCTGGCCGGAGTACTTATCTGCCTCTATCTTATAGCCTGTAATGATGGTGTAGATAATAATTCGTCCACCGACAGTACCTCCCATAGAAATACCGTCGCATCGAACCCGCCTGATCCTTGCGAAGGTATTGATGACATTGATCTTTGCAAAGATGCAGGCGAGATCGGAAACCTTGTAATAGAAACATCTGTTGCTCAAAAAATGATGACTAATTTTGAAACTTTTTTTAAAACGGAAGGAGGTAAAAATATCAGAGCATTTGAACCTGTTTATTGGCTTGATAAATGTACAATTGAAAGCATTGCAGAATACCTAAGAACTCAAACAGATCCGGTTACAAAAAAAAGGTTTGATGGGATACGGATATTTATAGCCTGTGAAATAAAAGACAATGCATATTATGGAACCGATCCTTATAAACGCAGAACATCAATCAATATATTTCCTACATATTACGAAAAAGCAGCGTCTTCAAACAAATCGGATCATAAAACCAGCAAACAAAAAATATCACTTGTTGGCATCTGTTCTTCAGCCTACTTGCAGGATTTCTCTGTAGCTGACCCTCAAAATAAAGCGTTTAAAAAAATTTACAGGAAAGAGGCAACTCCTCAACTAAAAAACAATCTTTCAGAATCCATATGGATCGATGCATGTATAATATATACACTTGAGAAGTTGATAAAACTTCCTAATGCAAATATTGACGGAGCAAATGTGAATATGGCGGCTTATGACAATGCGATTCAGCCAACAAATCCTGTAAGAGGCAGGTACACTGATATACAAAGTACTGTTCTTGTAGTGCCTACTCATTTAGTGGGAGGAAAACATGAAGATTATTGGTACATTGTAGACTGCCTGTTTAAACATGCAAAAGCAAATGGATGGGCACCGGCACCACCAGGAGGATTCAATCATGGTGAACTTTGTCCTCAGGTATGTGAATAAAAAATACAGACTATGTTTCCTCTGCCCCCGTTTTATTATTTCGAGATAGGTGCTTTAATAATCAGCGTAGCGGTTTTGTACAGGTTTGAAAAAAAACCTCTACGCTGGTTTATTCCCTTTTTACTGTTAATGGTTAGTGTTGAGCTTACCGCCAGGTACCACAGGAGGGTACTGCATGAGCTAAATACCTGGCTGTATAATATTTCCATCCCTGTGGAATATCTTTTTTATGGATTCATGATCGGCAGTCTTTGTTTGACGGCTTCCTTTAAAAAAGTAATTTTTTACAGCACTTTTATTTTAGGATTGTGGGTGCTCATCAATTTATTATTTATCCAGGGCTTTACTACGCTTAACACGCATACGCTTAAACTGGGTTGCAGTCTAATGATCCTTTTCAGTGCCATAGGCTTGGTTGATCTGTTTAAAAATGATGAACATAAAACTTTATTGTTAAATCCATTATTCTGGATTTGCACAGGCATATTGTTTTTTAATACAGGCGAATTCTTATACCTTTTTTTCTTTGATACTTTTTTACAGAACGGTTGGGATAAAACAGCGAAAGTTTTTGCTTCGATCAACAATAAACTCATTTATGTACTTTACAGCTGCATTTCAATTGCTATTATATGTTCAAAGAGATCGGAGAAGAGAGTATGACCACTTTAATTGTGCTGGGCACAATTATAATGGTTCTTTTTGTAGCCTTTGTAGTGCTTTTGTCGTACCTGTTTACCAATAAAAAAATAAAACTCATTCAGGAAAAACAACTCATGAAAACTCAATTCGAACAGGAACTCCTCCAAACCCAACTCGAAATACAGGAGCAAACCCTTAAAACCATTAGTGAAGAAATTCATGATAACGTGGGGCAGGTACTCAGCCTCGCCAAACTCAACCTGAACACTTTTGAGAGCAATCCCGAAAAAAAATTAACAGATACCAAAGAGCTCATCAGCAAAGCGATCAATGACCTGAGAGACCTCAGCCGCAGCATGCACGGCGACCGTATTGCCGAACTGGGTTTGCAGCAATCGCTGGCCGATGAATTGCAGATATTGCAAAACAGTGGTGAGTTTGAAACACATTTATACATCACAGGCGAAGTTTATAAACTGTTACCACAACAGGAAATGGTCATCTTCCGCATTGTGCAGGAAGCTTTGAACAATGCTATCAAACATGCCAAAGCAAAAAACATCAGCTTACAGGTAAATTATCAGCCGGAAAAATTTACTTTAATAGTATCAGATGATGGTGCCGGGTTTGATACTGCTGCAATGCAGAAAAAAAACGGCATCGGGTTAAAAAGTATGCAGAACCGTGCACAGCTTATTGCTGCAACCTGTACTTTGCAATCATTTCCGGATAAAGGAACTTCGATAAACATTGAATTACCCAACCCTTAAACCTTACGTATGGCGAACATCGCACTTACCGATGATCATGTTTTACTCCGCAATGGGCTTGCTGAACTTGTAAAAAGCCAGGGACATTCAGTTTTATTTGAGGCTGATAACGGCAAAGATTTCATTTCAAAACTGAATGAAGTTGCATTGCCCGACATTGTTCTGCTGGATATTAATATGCCCGAAATGGATGGTTATGAAACTGCACAATGGATAAAGACAAATCACCCCGATATAAAAGTACTTGCCCTCAGCATGTACGACAATGAAACCTCCATCATCCGCATGCTTAAATGCGGCGCCAGGGGATATATTTTAAAAGACAGCGAACCTGCCGAACTGAGAGCGGCTATAGAAGCATTGATGACTAAAGGATTTTATTACAGTGACCTGGTAAGCGGTAAACTGATGCATGCCATCAATAAAATGGATGATGACGGCGATGGATTGAAAAGCCTGGTACCGCTCAGCGACCGTGAAACTGATTTTTTAAAATACGCCTGTACCGAACTTACCTACAAGGAAATTGCAGATAAGATGTATGTAAGCCCACGTACTATTGATGGTTACCGGGACGCCCTTTTTGAAAAGCTGCACGTTAAAACCAGGGTTGGCCTGGTAATGTACTCAATAAAAAACGGGATAGTGAATGTTTAGATTCTTTTTGTGTCCTTTGTACATTCCTTTGTGTTCTTTGTGTTCTTTGTGTTCTTTGTGTTCTTTGTGGTTAAATTTTTACCCCTAAGTATACTAAGGCTTTCTCACAAAGAGCACAAAGGATATGAATTATGATGTCTGTTCTTGCATAACACAGCAAACAGATTTGAACCGTATCTTTACCCCATGCAGTTTTCAAGTATCATCAATGCCAAAATAAAAAATGAAACCGACCGGCCGCAAATGCGTAAGGACCTGTTTCCTGTAAGCGAACGCCTTCAAAAATACCTGCAGAAATACGGCAGGGATATTAAATTACCGGTATCTTACCGCGACCTGCTGAACTACAGGCATACCGTTTCCTTAAGAAACAAACAGGGTAAACTCACTCACTGGGAAACTGCCATTTACGATCTAAAGGAAATGGAATTTTTAAAAGAAGGACTCATTAAAACTTATGCAGCTTTAAAAACAGAAGGCAATCTCAGCTTTATAAAGCATCTGGATGTGGAGCGGATTGATTTCTGCGAATTTGGTAACAGCGTTCCCTTCCGCATCCGCATCATCAACCGCATTAATGATAACTACGATCACTATTATATCAAGGCCGAAGATTCGTCACGAATTTACGGGTTGGAACTGGAGGAACTGCTAAGCCCAAACCGAATCACTTTCTTATCGCATAAAGGTACGTTGGTAGAGGAGCATATCGCAGGTATTCCTGGCGATATTTTCCTTGAAGATTATTTACAACTTCCTGAGACTAATAAGATCCGCATTGCCAAGGAATTTGTAAAATTCAACGAACGTTGTTTTGCAAGGCTGCTGGGCGATATGCGGAGTTATAATTTTGTAATTGACATTACACCGGATATTGAAGATTACCAATACCGCCTTCGGGCAATTGATTTTGACCAGCAGAGTTATGAAGGAAAGAAGAACCTGTACCTGCCACAATTTTACCGTGAGAACTATGAATATGTAGAACTGGTTTTAAAAACCCTGAGCCCCGAAGTGATTGAACAGTATCAGATGGAAGAACAGACTGCCATGGCATACCGTGCAGTAGCCAGCCGCAAACAATTACTGGAACTCCTGAGCATTATGATCAAAGATGAGCTATCGGAATATCATAAAATAAAAATGCTGAGAGAAGAACTAAATGCTCATTTTGATACCCTCTATTTTTCTAAATGCAGCACCATGGGAACCATTGTAAAACGCCAATTAAAACTGGTTTTACGAAAACACCTGCAACAGATCGTGTCGGACTGATCTATTTGTATTTCAGTTTTACATTACAGGTCATTCTTAATTTTTTTATCTTTATTACGATATATTTTTTATGTACAATGCATCGCAAACAATAGCCTTACAAAAATCTACAGGCGAGTGGTTATCTGCTGCCAGTGATAAAAACATAGCTGAGAAAATAAAAAAACATATCGGGGAACTGCGTGACTGTTTGCGCTTTCACGAATACCGGTATTATGTACAAAACGATCCTTTCATAAGCGATTTTGAATATGATACGCTGTATAAACTGCTTGAGAAATTTGAAAAGGAAAATCCGGGTTCGGTAACAGCCGATTCTCCAACACAGCGTGTGGGGCAGGGTTTGATAAAGGACTTTCCAAAAACCCAGCACCTGGTTCCAATGCTTTCTCTTGAAAATTCTTATAACGCTGCTGACATGATGGACTTTGACCGGAAAGCCAAAGAACTATCCGGCTTAGCCGAAATTGAATATTGTGTTGAACCGAAATTTGACGGTGCCAGTATTTCGCTGATCTACGAAAATGATTTACTTAGCCGAGGCGTAACCAGGGGAGATGGTGAAGTGGGCGATGAGATCACCATGAATGTAAAACAGATCAGATCGGTGCCACTGTCGGCAAAGTTTAGTGAATATGGAATTGAACTGATTGAAATACGTGGCGAAGTGCTGATGAATAAAAATAATTTCAAGGCATATAACGATGCCTTGATTGAAGAAGGAATTCCACCGCTTGCAAACCCCCGCAATGCTGCTGCCGGATCTTTAAGAATAAAAGATACAGCAGAAGTGAGCCGCAGGAACCTGGAAGCTTTTTTATACCACGTTAGTTTTATCACGGTCAACGGACAACAGACAACGGACGACAAACAACCTTCCACCCATTCCGGAATGCTGGAAATGCTCTGGGACCTTGGTTTCAGGAGTCCTAAAAACGAAATGAAAGTTTTTAAAGGAATTGATGCTGTTATTAAGCATGTGCATGATTACGAAAAAGAAAGGGATAACCTGGGATATGAAATAGACGGCATGGTGATCAAAGTAAATGACCTGAAACTCCAGGATGATCTGGGCATGACATCGCACCACCCCCGTTGGGCAATCGCTTTTAAATTTAAAGCCAGGCAGGGCACCAGTAAATTACTGGCAGTTGAATTCCAGGTTGGCAGAACGGGTGCAGTTACTCCCGTAGCTAAAATAGAACCTGTACAGGTTGGCGGTGTTACCGTAAGCAGCATTTCTATCCACAACGAAGAGTACATCAAAGAAAAAGATCTGATGCTGGGCGATACGATCCTGATTGAACGTAGTGGGGATGTAATTCCTCAAATAGTTAAGTCTTTCCCTGAACTAAGAAAAGGCGATGAACAAAAAATTAAGTTCCCAACACATTGCCCGGTGTGCGGCGATGCTTTGTTTAAACCTGAGGAAGATGCAGTCTGGCGCTGTATTAACCTTACCTGCCCTGCTCATATTGTTGAAGGTATTATTCATTTTGTAAGTAAAGATGCAATGGACATCCGCAGCTTTGGTGAAGCTAATGTTCGTAAGTTTTACGAGTTGGGATTGTTGAATTCAATTCCTGAAGTATTTACATTACCATATGATGAAATAGTCAAACTGGATGGCTTTGGTGAAAAGTCAATCACCAAACTACAACAGGCCATTGAGGATTCAAAAAAGCAGCCGCTGAATCGTATCATATATGCATTAGGCATTCGGTACGTAGGAGAAACAACAGCTAAAACATTGGCCAACGCTGTCGATCATCTTTTGCAGTTTGCCGGTTTTACCGAAGATCAATTGATGGAACTGGAAGATGTAGGTGTTAAAGTAGCTAAAACGGTATATGAATTCTTTCGCAATGCGGATAATCTGCAATTATTACAACAGTTGGAGGATCTGGGTGTTCAGCTAAAAAATGAAAAGAAAATCATTGCTGCCGGAGGAAATCTATCGGGTCAGACATTTTTGTTCACAGGCACACTTACTCTTTTAAAAAGGAGTGACGCTGAATCCCTGGTTGAAAAAAACGGGGGCAAATTAATTGGCGCTGTCAGCAGCAAATTAAATTATCTGGTTGCAGGAGAGAAAGCTGGAAGCAAACTGGAGAAAGCAAAAAAAATACCCTCTGTAAAGGTAATCACCGAAGAAGTTTTTTTAAAAATGCTACCTAGTTAGTAAAAAATAACATTATATTTATAGTAAGCCTTTCTCAAAAACCCCGTCGGGCATACTGGCTGGCCCGACTTTACTTTTTAAATCATACTATTATGATTAAAAAAAATCCCGGTGAAGTCTGGAAGCAAATAGCTTTCAATGGTCACAAACAGCTTCGTAAAAAATATGCAGTTTCATCTCATGGCCGGGCAGCGAGTTATAATGAAGATGTTATAAAGGATGGCAAATTATTGAATGGCTCATTAACGTCTGGCTATAAAACTTTAAACCTGCATATAGAAAATGGCAACGGAACAATTTATATTCACCGGGAAGTTGCAAAACATTTTTGCAAAAAAATTTCTCCAAAATATAAATATGTAATTCATGTAAATCATAAGAAAAAAGATAACCATTTTAAAAATCTGAAATGGGCTACAATAGAAACTGTAAGTTCTCATCAGCAAAACAGCCCCGAAAAAATTGCTTATAAAAAGAGGCAAGCTAACAGAACCGTTGGGCTAAAACTTAATGCCACACAGGTTAAGACTATAAAAGATATTATCAAAAACCCCAAAAGAAAATTAACTTATAAACAGCTTGCGGCCAAATATAAAGTGAGTGAAATGACTTTATATCGTATTAAGAGTGGAGAAAACTGGGGGCGCATCAAATAATCCGGAATTAAGTAAATCGTATTACCTGGAAGGGATTAGTTTTTTACTGATCCCTTTTTTTATTTTAAATTCGATTATCTCATAAAAAAACTAATCATGCTGAAAACATCTACACTAAAATTTTTAAAAGACCTGAAAAAGAATAATAACAGGCCCTGGTTTGAAGAACACCGGAAAGAATATGAAGCAGCCAAGGCTGATTTTTATGAATTAACAGAACAACTGATTAAATCCATTGCGGGTTTTGATAAGCCCATCGGCAACCTTTCCGTAAAAGACTGTATTTTCAGGATTAACCGTGATGTACGTTTCAGTAAAGACAAGAGCCCCTATAAAAGTAATATGGCTGCCTATTTTAACAGAGCTGGAAAAAAAGGGAATGGTGCCGGTTACTATTTACATATTGAATCTGGGAATAGTTTTGCAGGTGGAGGTATATGGATGCCCCAGCCTTCAGATCTTGCCAAAATACGACAGGAGATTGATTATAGTTTTGCAGACTGGGGAAAGCTGATTGGCAATGCAGCTTTTAAAAGAACATTTACCCGTGGAATTATAAGCGATGATACTTTAGTGAGACCACCTAAAGGCTATGAAGAAACCAATCCTGCAATATCATACCTTAAAATGAAGAGCTTTACCGTTACGCAGCCCTTTTCCGATACTGATATTCAAAACAAAAATTTCGTTAAAGAGGTATCAAAAACATTTTTGACCATGCAACCCCTCATTAACTTTATAAATACGGCACTTGAATAAAAAAAGATGGCCAGAGATAAAAATCTCCGGCCTTGCTTACCTCTGAAACCACAAGAAAAAAGTTAATAATATCTTATAATGAAATTATTGGTGTATAATAAATTAAATGTAATACCCGTCATTACTGACAAGCCGAAAATGATTTTTAAATAATATTGGAGAACCTTAGATAATCAAGCAGATTGTAAAATTAGTCTTTTTTTAATATTTTCATAATTTATTTTTTACCAATCCCTTAATCAATGTCAATAACTTCTTAATATTTATACCTAACCCAGGTTCTTTACCGATTTCACCTTCAACAATGCCAGGTTTTCAGTACGTTTTTTTAATATATATCAAAAATTATAACCAAAGTTGCTGTATAAGTTACAAATATTTTCTTACAGGTACTAACATAGAAATGTTAAAAACTAACGGTAATGCAGATTATCAGTCTTTAAAATTAAAATCTTACTCATAAATACTGGAAATAAACACATAAAAAACTAATAATTGTTAGTTTTGCTCAAAACCCATTAATGGCTAAAATAAAGCCTGGAAAAAATTCCAGTAAGAAGGATGTAATTACACACAAAGCGGCTGCATTATTCAAAAAAAAGGGATATTCATCAGCTTCCATGAGAGAATTGGCAGAAGCTGTAGGTGTAGAAGCTCCCAGCCTGTATAATCATATTGGCGGCAAAAGTGAATTATTGCAGGCCATTTGTTTTAAGGTTGCCAATGCTTTTACTTCTTATCTGGATACAACTGAAAATTCTGCAGGTAATACGGTTAGCATACTGGAAAGCATCATTCGCTTTCACATTCGAATGATGCTGAATAATTTCGACGAGGTATATGTTGCCAATCATGAATGGAAACATTTAAAAGAGCCTTATTTGAGCAATTTTTTAATTCAGCGAAGAGGTTACGAAAAAAGGTTGATTGCATTAGTTGAAAACGGTATTCTCGAAAAGACATTCAAAAACAATAACCCGTACGTTTCAGTTTTAACCATTTTATCGGCGGTACGTGGGCTGGAATTTTGGCAACAACACAAAAAGAATATCAGCAGCCAGATTCTGGAAGATGATATGGTAAATCATTTATTAAAAGGCATCATTAAATAAGTTTATGGCAGTACATTTTCATACACTAAAGGTAAAAGAAGTAAGATCAGAAACTCCGGACTGTGTTTCAGTTTTATTCGACATCCCGGATTTATATAAAGAAGATTTCAGGTTTGAACATGGTCAAAACATCACCATTAAAAAAGAAATTGATGGAGAAGAAGTACGCCGCTCCTATTCTATTTGCTCTGCTCCTTTTGAAAACGAATTAAGGATAGCTGTAAAAAAAGTAGAAGCAGGCAGATTTTCTGATTTTGCAAATACAACATTACAGGCTGGCGACGAACTTGAAGTATTACCACCAACCGGAAAATTTAATACTGCACTAAATATCACAAACAAAAAACAATACCTTGCTTTTGCTGCCGGCAGTGGTATTACACCTGTAATCTCAATTATTAAAACAACCCTTCAAGCCGAAGCCGCCAGTAGCTTTACTTTGGTCTTTGGTAACCGTGGCCGTCATTCAATTATCTTTTTTGAAGAACTGGAAGGTTTAAAAAACAAATACCTCAACAGGTTTAACTTTATTAATATACTGAGCCGTGAAAAAACAGACGCCCCGATAAACTTTGGCAGAATAAATAATGAAAAATTAAAAGAGCTGAATAAGCTGATTGATTATAAAAATACCGATGAGTTTTTTATTTGTGGCCCCGAAGAAATGATCTTTTCTGTAAAGGACTTTTTAGAAGGCCTGGATATTGATAAAAAGAAAATTCATTTTGAACTCTTTACTACACCCGGGCAGAAAAAAACTGTAAGCCACAAACCTGAACGTACTGGTAATACGGGTCCCACAAGTAACATTACCGTAAAACTAGATGGCCGGAGTTTTGATTTTAGTTTAGGCTTTGATAGTGAAAACATTTTAGATGCCGCATTAAAACAGGGTGCCGATCTACCCTTTGCCTGCAAAGGAGGTGTATGCTGTACCTGTAAAGCAAAACTGCTGGAAGGTGAAGTGGAAATGGAAGTAAACTGGGGGCTGGAGCAGGAAGAAGTAGAACAAGGATATATACTTACCTGCCAATCTCATCCTAAAACAGAAAAAGTAGTTGTAGATTTTGATATAAAATAAAGCTGGAAGTCTGCAGTTTTAAAAACTAATTCTCGTACCAGGTAAAATTAATGCTGTATAATTTCTATCAGATGCTATATCCTTTCTTCTGCCATGCGCCTTTAAAGCTTTTACCTTTATCTGTGCTCCGTTAGCAGCTGTCAGATTATTCATATCAATATCAGTTTGCACTTTTCCCAGTTTAATGGTGCCATTTACTATGGCTCCTTTATTTACAATCAGCACGCCTTCGTAATACACATTATTTGTTACTCTGAAACTTACCGGAATTTCTTTTCGTTCCTCTGCATTATCCAAATCGTTTTGCAGGTAAAGTTCAACCTCAACTTTAGATTTTATATAAACGTCTTTTTTTGCTACGGGTTTTTCTTCTGTTTTTCCATCAGACTCATCAGTACTTGTTACACCTGGTGATTTCTCCTTCGTTTTTCCGGGATTCTTGTCATCAACTTTTTCAACTTTTTTTTCATTTGCCGGCAACTTAACTTCCTCTTTCTTCTCCACTGGTGTAAAACCTTCGGGTAGTTTCACGTTACTTCCATCATTATCAACTGCTCCATCGGTAGTAACCAATCCATCGCCAGATTTTTTTTCTTCTTTAGGTGATGGTTCTGGTTTAAACACAGTGATGACAATAAAAAGAAAAAGGAACAACGCAATAACAGTTACATACCTGGCTTTAAACTTTAAAACATGTGCTTTAATTTTTTTTACCATTGATGATGGATTTGCCCAGATCTCTGCCTTTGTTTCCATACCTGCTTGTTGAACATATTCTCCTGTTGGAGCCAATTGTGTTGCCATCCTTGTTCCTGGCAAGGCTACAGCAGTATTTATAGCAGATAAATTTGCACTTCTATATCCCGGGAAAGCAGCTGTCAGAGCCTGTTGAAATGCATTTGCATCGGCATAACGGCTCGCTGGATTTTTTTCCAGCGCCTTCATAATGATCGTACTGAGTGCTTTTGGTATTTTATCATTTATCTTTTCAGGTGATTTTATTTTCTCTTTCATGATGGCCTGCATCAGGTTAAAATCAGTATCGCCTGCAAAGGGCAGTTTTCCCGAAACCATTTCATATAAGGTAACACCCATAGCATAAATATCCGAAGCTGCAGATGCGTCTTTTCCCTGGATAAGCTCGGGAGCCATAAACTCAACCGTACCCACTATCTTATTAACCTGTGTCATCTTTTGTTCGCCGGCCACTTTGGCAATTCCAAAATCCATCAGCTTGATGGTCCCGTCGGGAGTAAGCATAATATTTGCAGGCTTAATATCTCTGTGAAATATATTTTTCTTGTGGGCATGCTGCAGGCCTTCCAATGCCTGAATACAAACCGGCACTACAAATTCAGGCGAAAGTACCTGATGTATCTTCAACAGATCATCCAGGTTGGTACCTTCTACATATTCCATCACCATAAAATGGTCGCCTTCCTGCTCAATAAAATTGTAGATAACGGCAATATTGGGGTGCAGCAACTGTGCCAGCACACGGGCTTCTTTTTTAAAGCGCTCCAGAAATTGCGGTTGAACTGTTAGCTGCGGATGCAGCATTTTTAAAGCCACTTCCCTTCCCAGCATGGTATCGGTGGCCTTGTAAACATTACCCATACCGCCCTTGCCCAGGTGGGCGGTTATTTCATAAGAATGTATTTTTTTACCGATCATAATTTTTGTGGTTATAGGTCTGATGGCAGATCTGCATCTCTTGTAAGCTTTGGCAGATCCACATCTCTGGTTAATTTTAAATCATTTTCTGCCGGCTGCGGCTTCTTTACCGCAAGCACAACGGTTATATTATCGTGGCCTCCCCTGGCTTTAGCCTGCTGTACCATAATATCAGCAGCATTTTTTATTCTGTTATTCATCAACAACTCTTTCAATTCTCCATCGTTAAGGTATTCGTACAACCCATCAGAACAAAGTAAAAGCCGGTCATTGTTTTCAAAACGCAGCCTGCATTTACCGGTATCAATTCTCAATTCAGGTTTTGTGCCCATGGCATTAGTCAAAATATTTCTTTTCGGATGAGTTGCAGATTCAGCCATTGTAATATCGCCCTTGTTAACCAACTCCTGCACATAAGTATGGTCTTCTGTAATCTGTTCAATAGAATCTCCTTTTTGAATATATGCCCGGCTATCGCCCACGTGTGCGTAGTAAACAGACTGATCAATTACAACAAGAACAGTGCAAGTGGTACCCATACCCTTACATGATTCGTTTGATGTTGATTTTTCGTAAATGCTATTATTGGCCATTGTTAAAGCCTTAGCAAGATTTTTTTCAACCGCACCGCCATTCAACTTAAAATATTCTCTCGAAACAATTTCTGTTGCCATCCTGCTGGCTACTTCACCAGCCTGATGACCACCCATACCATCAGCGACAATCAGCATGTATCCTTTTTCCCGAATAATATTTTCATCAGCTACTTTGAAGAACAGGCCCATGTCCTCATTATTGGTTCTTATATTACCCAGATCAGTTACAACAACAGCCTCTATAATACCATTATCTGCCAAAGAGGTTTCAGGCACAGCCGCTTCTTTTTGTTTTTTTTTGCCAAATAAATTGTTTATCCAACCCATACCTATTCTTTTATTTTGTCAAGACTATATGTATACGATCTGCGGCCAATGGTAATCGGCACTTCTACTTCTTTTGAAACATAACCGTCGGCCTTCAATGTAAATTTAAAGTTTTCGCCTTCCTTACCCTTAATCTGATAGGGCAGCTTTTTTTCATCCCCATCCGGAAAAACTATAAATGCTTCAGTTGAATTCAAAACTTCTATAGTTAGTGTTTGTAATGATGCAGCCTGCAGTTGTTCTGTAGCTTCGGGCTCCTTTGGCAATACAACATCGCCGCCGGGTACAACATTTTCTCCCCTGGGTATAAAAATTACCAGTAAAATAACCAGTAAAACTGCAGTGGCAATTATTATATTTTTTTTACTGAATTCTTTGGGCAGTGCTGCATTTAATTTTACGGGTTGAGCAGGCTGTTTGCCGCTCAAAAGCATTTCTATCTGCGTTGCAGAAATACGGTTAGAAGGATTTACCTGCAGGCTTTTTTCGATAACGGTGTTCAGTTTTTCTGAAACCTGCGGTACCAATACCCGTGGTTTTGTAAACTCTCCTTTTTCAATTTTAGCCCGCATGGTTACCGGGTTATTGGCATCAAAAGGCATGTAACCGGTCAGTAGTTCATAAGTTAAAACACCCAGACTCCATACGTCAGATATCTTTTGAACCTGTTGCTGAAACTGCTCCGGGGCCATATACTCAGTGGTGCCAACAATAAATCCCTGCTGCGTAAGTTTTGGCGTGTATTTATTTTTAGCAATTCCAAAATCAAGCATGGTAACTTTTCCGTCGGGCCTTACTTTAAAATTCTGCGGCTTAATATCGCGGTGTAAAATTTCCTTGCTGTGCAGATAAGCAAGAGAAGAGGCAATCTGCCTTACAATGTTTTCTGTTTCCTCGTTTGATAATTTTCCTCTTCTATGCAAATACACATCCAGCGAATCGCCTTCAACATATTCCATAATAATGCAGGCTGTATCGCCGGTAACCATGTATTCGTATAAACAGGCAATATTGGGATGGCTGACAGAAGATTGTATATAAGCTTCGTTCCTGAACCTGTCGGCCATTTCTTTTTGATGCAGAATTTTAATGGCAGCTGTACGGCTTAATGCAGCATTGTATCCCTTATACACATCGCCCATACCGCCCGACCCAATTCTTTCGGTCAGGCGGTATCCGGCAATTTCATTTATATGTCCACTTTCATATCTCATTTACCCAAGCCACATTTAACAAAAACATCCTCTTCTATTTATTTACTTTAGTAATACCCATCAGTTCCATTCCGTATTTAATAGGAACAGCAAAAGAAATTCTTGTTCCTTGTGCATCTGAAACTCCGGCAAAGAAAATTCCAATCACATTTCCTTTTTCATCAAACATAGGACCTCCACTATTACCAGCTCCGGTGGCGTTAATGGTTAGCTGAAACACATCGCCGGCAGAACTGATAGTAAGGTTTTTCTCGGATGACGCCGGTATAACCCTGCCGATATTACCCGTTGTAACAGTGCTGGTAGGAACCGATGTCATTGTACTCTTCTGATTAAAAACATCATTCGATTTTCTGATAACATATTGCTCCGGAGCGATCCCGGGGAACCCCATTACAGTAACTGATTGCCCAGGTTTTACTTCTGAATAATTATCCAGCATGGTAACTTTGGGGAGCGATTGAACCGTATTTATCTTTATTAAAGCTACATCATGACTCTCGGACGGCTGTGGATCGCCTGCAATAGGAATCCGCCTGCTTGTGTTTGAAAAGATGACATTCAGATAACTGTTTTTCCCTTTTATTTGATTTGGCCCAACAGGTTTACCATCAACCAAAGATGCATTGGCCGGCACATAACCTATTACATCCTTAGGCATCACTACTGAAGCGTAATCAAATTTTTCTTTACCATTAACCCATTTTACCAATGCCCCCGGGAATGCATAATCAGGGAAGGTGTAACTCGTAAGCCAACATGCCGCTACATGACGGTTAGTTAGAATAAAGCCCTCAGGAGAAACTATGAACCCTGACCCGGTTGCACCGGAGAACCCAAGCGGAGTTCCGCTTCCATTGCGTTTGTCTAATTCGGTTTTAGTTACCAGATAGGGTTCAATTTCGTTGTTTCCGTTTTGAAAATACAAAGGCACGTATTTAATTGATCCATCTGTTTGCAGCAAAGCTTGATATTCATGCCATAATTCCACATCGGCACTTACATCTCTCAACTGCCAGCCAAATTCTATTTGCACCACCCTGTCTTCATTTTCTTTAGCAATTACTTCAGGTGTTCTAATTTCACTTAAAGGTGGGGGCGGTGGCGGCGGTGGAAATATTTTATCTCTGAAAACATAGCCTAGTACACCCAAGGCTATTACCAGAGCCCCAATTACAAAAGCCATAGTACCATAAGATTTTTTTCTTTCGGCTACCAGCATACGTTCTACCGTTTGCTTTCCCAGTCCCGCTTTTACCGCTTCGGCACCCGATGATGCCGCAGCCCCGGCTGATGCTGCAACTTCAGAAAGCGTAGTTGCTTTTATAGATGTTGGGATATCCATTACTTTGGTTTCCATCATCATATCCTGAGGCCTGGGGTTAATGTCGAAACTGAATACAGGGCCGTTGCTGCCTAATTGTACACTATCACCAGGATTAAGCGTTGCTGAACCTTTTACCCTGATCTTATTGACAAATATGCCGTTACGGCTGTTGTTATCATTAATGGAAAAACGCGGAGGATCGGAACTTACTTTTACAATTTTACCATGCTCCCGGCTTACAACTACTTCCTGCTCGGGATCAAACTGAATATCGCTGCCTGCTGTACGGCCGATGGATAATTCCTGTTTATTAAAATCAAATTCTTCAACCTGGTTGGCTTTTGTTCCAGATACGTGCCTGATGACATATCTTTCAATAGTTGTGCTCATAATGATTGGTTTTGTTTTATTAGTAGATGAATATTTCTATTGTTTAGCGGATATAGATATGCCCAAGGCTGATGTGGTTTTATTACGCAGGAGAATGGAAACAGTATTAGAAAAACAGCAGACTTAAAAAAAATTCAGGTCAGCTTTAATCTGATTTATTTTTAAAATTGAATAACTTCTTGCGATTTGAGGAACTGCTTATCAAGAGAAAGGATTAGTTGTTTAAAAGTACGAATAAACAATATAAAAATAATGATTTATGCTGCTATTTGTAATTCAATATAGTAAAATAATATTTTAAAGCAAAAAAAGTTGATAAAATTCGGATATGCCTTCTGTTTGTATTGATTAATCTATATGGCTGACACAGTAAAACTGTAAACCTTCAGTATTCACATCAGTAATGACCTCTGTACCTTCTTTATTTAAATTTAACTAATGCCTGTTAGTTTATTGTATTATTTTTGTATCCAAAATCATGCATTATGACTATACAGGATTTCGAGAAAATATTTGAGGATAAGATTGAAAGGGAAATTAAGATTGAACCCAAAGACTGGATGCCCGATGCATACCGCAAAACAAATATCAGGCAGATAAGCCAGCATGCACACAGCGAAATTGTGGGTATGCTGCCCGAGGGAAACTGGATAAGCAGGGCACCATCTCTAAAACGAAAAGCGATACTTATTGCCAAAGTACAGGATGAAGCAGGGCATGGATTATACCTGTACTCATCTGCTGAAACATTAGGCAGCAGTCGTGATGAAATGGTTGCCGACCTTCATAGCGGCAAAGCAAAATATTCTTCCATTTTTAATTATCCAACATTAACCTGGGCCGATATGGGTGCTGTAGGATGGTTAGTTGATGGTGCTGCTATTTTAAACCAGGTGATGTTGTGCCGCACTTCTTATGGGCCCTATGCCAGGGCCATGGTTAGAATATGTAAAGAAGAAAGTTTTCATCAGCGCCAGGGATTTGAATCATTATTAGTTTTATCCAGAGGTACTGATGAGCAAAAAGCCATGTGCCAGGATGCCATAAACCGCTGGTGGTGGCCAAGCCTGATGATGTTTGGGCCTAAGGATTCGGAAAGCACCAACAGCGATCAAAGCATGAAGTGGAAGATAAAGAGAAAAACAAATGATGAACTGCGCCAGCAATTTGTAGATATGGCCGTTATGCAGGTAAAAGTTTTAGGTATGACTTTGCCCGACCCCGATTTAAAATGGAATGAAGCAAGAAAGCATTACGATTTTGGAGAAATAAACTGGGATGAATTCTGGAATGTGGTAAAAGGAAATGGCCCCTGCAACAAACAACGTCTGGCCGCAAGAAATAAAGCACATGATGAAGGTGCCTGGGTTAGAGAAGCTGCCATTGCTTATGCAGAAAAAAAGGCTGAACGCAGTAAACAAGAAGCAGCTTAATTTAATAAACTCTCTTTTATGAAAATAGAAATAAAAAAATATTATTACGGCGATATTCCTGAAGAAAGTGCAGGAGGCTCCGAATTAAAAGACTCCAAAGTTCCTCCGCCAGCTGGCGGAGGCGGAGGGGCTGGTTGGCCCCTCTGGGAAGTCTTTGTCCGCAGCAAACAAGGCCTCGATCATAAACATGTAGGCAGCCTGCATGCAACCGATGCAACTATGGCCATTGAAAATGCCAGGGATGTATACACCCGCAGACAGGAAGGAGTAAGTATTTGGGTTGTTGAAAGTAAATTCATAACTGCATCCAATCCTGATGAAGCAGGTGAATTATACGAACCTGCTGTTGACAAGATTTACCGCCACCCTACTTTTTATGATTTACCTGATGAGGTAGGACACATGTAATCGCAGATTTATTTTATTAAAAGATTTCGCAGATGAGCAACTCTCTAATTGAATATACTTTACACTTAGCAGACAATACCCTGATTCTTGCACAACGAAATGCAGAGTGGTGCGGCCACGGGCCCATACTTGAACAGGATATTGCCATCACCAATATTTCTTTGGACCTGTTGGGACAATCGAGAAATTTTTACCAATACGCTGCTTCTTTAATTGGCAACGATGCTACTGAAGATAGTTTAGCTTATTTGCGTACCGAAAGAGAATTTAAAAACTGTTTACTGGTTGAGCAGCCAAATGGCGATTGGGGACAAACTATTCTACGTCAGTTTTTTTTCAGTGCATATCAATTTCTTCTCTACGAAAAATTACAGAACCACCAGGATGACCAAATGGCCGCCATTGCTGCCAAGGCTTTGAAAGAAGTTACTTATCACCTGCGCTGGAGCAGCGAGTGGGTTGTTCGCCTGGGCGATGGTACAACGGAAAGTCATGAGCGAATGAATAATGCCATTGATGAATTGTGGCGATATACCGGTGAATTATTTATGCCGGCAGATTATGAAAAAGAACCGGGCATTGATGTTTCACTATTGAAAAATGATTGGATGAAAAAAATAACTTCTGTTTTTGAAGAAGCAACTTTATCCGTCCCCGAAAAAATATTTATGCAAAGCGGCGGCAAAACAGGTGTACATACTGAACACCTGGGATTTATTCTGACCGAACTTCAATATTTACAAAGAACATACCCCGGTGCTGAATGGTAACAGCGTCAACCATATCAATCCAAAACATCTGGAAAATTTTAGAACAGGTTACCGATCCGGAAGTACCGGTTTTAACTATAACCGATTTGGGTATTGTAAGAGACGTAAAACTAAACAGCGATGAAGTTGAAATCATCATCACCCCTACCTACACCGGCTGCCCGGCTATGGATATGATTGCGATGAACATAAAACTAGCTTTGATTGAAAATGGTTATTCCAACATAAAAATAACTTCGGTACTAGCGCCAGCCTGGACAACGGACTGGATGACCGAAGAAGGTAAAAGAAAATTAAAAGAGTACGGTATAGCCGCACCAAACAAAAATTTTGAAATACCAACTGATGGGGTAGAATGTCCACTTTGTAACTCCACCAACACAAAACTCATCAGCGAATTTGGCAGTACGGCCTGCAAGGCTTTATATCAATGTAAAGATTGTAAAGAACCTTTCGATTATTTTAAGTGCCATTAAGTTCTGTACAGCGCTCCCGTCCCCTTTTCCTAACAGTTTATTATTTCAGCTATACAACTTATCCTGACAGATATTGAACAGGTATCTGCAGTTATCTATCCTGCCCAATTAACGTAAAACACCTGCGTTATTATCCCACAAATACAGACTAACCGGTATTTTGCTTTTATGCAAAAAGCTTATTCATTTTAAAATTTAAACCCAATTATCAATGAAAAAAAACATGATTCTATCTATGGCAGCATTATTAATGTTTGCCATGACGAGTTGTAAAAAGAATGACACAACTCCACCCCAACAACAAGCATTAGCCGTTGCAACCATCAGCCCTTCCAGCGGTGTTAAAGCTACATTAGTAACTATTACCGGCAGCAATTTTGGAACAGTTGCCAACGATGTAAAAGTGTATTTTAACAATGTACAGGGAACGGTGCAAACTGTTACTAATACAAATATTACAGCTATTGTACCAACAGGTGCAGGAACAGGTAATGTAAAAGTTGAGAAAAACAGCATACAGGTTACAGGCCCCGTGTTTACCTATGTATTAACTGCCACTTCGGGTACATTGGCGGGAAACAATATTGGCTTTGCTAACGGAGCCGGCACTGCAGCATTATTCAACCAGCCAACAGGAGTTGTAAAAGATGCTGCAGGAAATATTTTTGTAGCAGACAGGGATAATCACCGCATACGCAAAATTACAGCAGCCGGCGTGGTAACAACATTTGCAGGCAGCGGCACGGCAGGGTTTACAAATGGCACCGGCACTGCTGCAAGCTTTAACCAGCCCTATGGTATTGCTATTGATGCATCGGATAATATTTATATAGCCGACAGAATAAATAATGCTATCCGTAAAATTACAGCTGCAGGGGTGGTAACAACTATGGCCGGCAATGGTGCGGCAGGTTCTGCAAACGGAACCGGGGCGGCAGCCAGCTTTCATGAACCCCTTGGTGTAGCGGTAGATGCGGCAGGCAATGTTTTTGTTGCAGATTATATCAACAGTTTAATCAGAAAAGTAACGCCTGGCGGTGTGGTAACAACTTTTGCAGGCAGTAGCTCAATAGGGCTTACAGATGGCACGGGTACTGCTGCTTCTTTCCACGGAACATTTGGTGTTGCTTTTGATGCATCAGGTAATTTATTTGTAGGCGACTATAATAACAATGCTATCCGCAAAATTACACCTGCAGGAGTGGTAACAACTTTTGCAGGAAATGGCATGGGAGGTACAACAGACAGCACCGGCGCTGCGGCAAGATTCAACCATCCAACTGCTATGGCAATTGATGCATCAGGTAAAATATATGTATGCGATGCGTTCAACAACCGCATTCGAATTATTACTGCCGCAGGTGTGGTAACAACCCTGGCAGGCAGTAATGCCGGAAATACTGATGGCACTGGAGCCAATACAAAATTTGCAACTCCAATAGGGATATGTGCAGATTGGGCTAATAACAGTTTGTATATAGCAGACTTTGATAATCACCGCATCAGAAAAATAACCTGGGATTAATCCCATTCATTTTAAAGAATAAAAAGAACGGTTGAAAATTCAGCCGTTCTTTTTTTATATAAGTGTTGCCGTTTTATTTATAACTGACAGCGTTTTATAAACAACTGCACTAATACACCTCACGGGGATAACATGTTATCCTTATCTATATCTAATTATCTACTTTAGAGGCAAAGACAAATCTCCGGATGCTTAATAAGTCTGCCAAATTGAACAATTTTTTATTGCTGTTTATTTTTACAATGCTCCCTGTATTGTTGACGGCTCAACAGGATTGCACTTGCAAGGATACCAGTAAAATGAATAATTTGAAAACAGTTCCCGGAAAATTAGCAGGTGCAGGATGCAGGGCATATTATTATGAGCTTACCGGAGAAAGATTTATCAAACAAAGAAATTATGATTCGGCTGATTATTATCTGCAACTGGCTATAAAAGAATACAGCAACAATAACTGCAGCAACCTGTCGTACCTGAACGTTTATAAACTGCTTGCCGCCGCTAATAATACAATTGGCGATTATGAAAAATCAATTCAATACAGTTTGAAAGTTTTGCCATTAACAGAAGCCACAGCGAATAAGGCAGAAGAGGCTGACTGCTTATTGACTATCGCACAGTCATTCGACCGGATGAAACAGTCTGACAAAGGAATTGAATATGCCCGTAAGGCACTGAAACTTGTAACCCTGTTGCCATCTTCATCCAAAAAAGCAGATTTACTCAGTAAAACTGCTGCCAGGTTTCTTTGGTTTTACCAGGATACAAAAAACATGGTCATCCTCGACTCTGCAGAAAAAATTATTGAAGAACAGCTTCAGATAGCCCGGCAGATTAAAGACCCTGTTTTATTAAGAAGGGGCTATAATTATATGAATGGCTTTGCCCATGAAAGAAAAAATTATAAAAAAGCCTTATTGTATATCGACAGTTGTTTATCGCTTTTGCAAACCAATAACGATATTGCTTTGAAAGCCACTACCTATGGAGATAAAGCAGATGTTCTTATGGAAATGGGCAATTATACAGAGGCCCGCAGGTTTGCAGACTCCTGTCTTTATTTGCACCAGCAGGTAAAGAATCCGGAAACAATCGCAAATGCCTATGCACTGATTTATCAAATAAGTGAGCAGTCGAAAGATTATAAAACGGCGCTGGATGCTATGAGCAGTTATATTGAGATAACTGACAGTCTTACCAAGGTTGAAAAGACAAGGGCCATCAATGAACTGGAAAAAAAATATAACCAGGAAAAAAACGAGAAGACTATAAAACTGTTGGATCAGGAAAAAAGAATTTATTTATTGCTGGCTGTTGCCGGCTTATTGGGCCTTATAGCAATCGGTTTTTTTATATACCAGCAATCATTAAAACACAAACAGAAGATTTTAGAAACAGAACAACGCCTTAACAGAGCAAGGATGAATCCGCATTTCTTTTTTAATGCATTGGCTTCTTTACAAACTTATGCGCTGCAGGGGAATGATGGAAAATCAATTGCAGTTAACCTGTCGAAGTTTGCACATATCATGAGAGAAACATTGGAAAGCACTTATAAAGATTATATAACTATCGGGAAGGAAATTGATTTTTTAAATGAATACCTTGAACTGCAAAAGCTAAGGTTCCCCCAAAAATTTAATTATGAAATAACCCTGGCTGATACTATTGAAAGTGATACTCAGATCATTCCCTCTATGATTCTTCAGCCTTTTGTTGAAAACAGTATTGAACATGGATTTACAGGAATTGATTATACTGGAAATATCCATATAGATTTTAAAAAAGAAAATGACAATCTGCTGATTACTGTTATTGATAACGGGAAAGGATTAGCTGATCAGGAAAAGGGAAATGGCGAACATATTTCAAGAGCCGGACAGATCATAAAAGACCGCCTTTACCTGTTAAACAAAAAACTAAAAACAAAAGCCCGGTTTTTAATTACCAATAATAAAAATGGTACCGGCGCAGTTGTAGAAATCTATTTACCAATTTTACACAAAGCCGATGTTAATCTCTAAAATAAAAAAACAAAGTACACCGAATGATAATTGAAACAGTAAAAAATCTTCTGCAAAAATTTACATCAACCGTAACAAAATGAAATTACTGATTGTTGACAATGAAGAAAATCTGCTTAAGGGCTTAAAATTATTGCTCGAAAATTTTTGCCCGGAGATAACCAGCATTGAAACCGCTGATGGGGTTATTACCGGTTTGGAAAAGATAAGCAGTTTTAAGCCTGATATCCTGCTATTGGATGTGGAAATGGATGACGGCACAGGTTTCGACCTGATGAAGCAGGTTGTTACTCCACGCTTTCAACTCATTTTTGTTACTGCACATAATCAATATGCCATACAGGCTTTTAAATTCAGCGCCATTGATTATTTACTAAAGCCAGTTGACCCGGATGCACTTCAAAAAAGTATTGGAAAAGCCGTTGCAAATATCAGGAACACAAACCTGCAACAGCAGGTTGAAGTACTGATACAACAATTAAACGGCATTCAGAAAAAAGATCAGAAAATCGTGTTGAAGGATATTGATAATACCTGGTTTGTAAAAGTTTCGGATATTTTATATTGCGAAGCGGAAGGTACTTACACAAGATTTCATTTACAAAACGCTGACCCTATTTTAGTTTCAAAAAACTTAAAAGAATATGAAGACATACTGGAACCCATTGGTTTTTTAAGAACACACCACTCCTTTCTGGCTAATCCCGACAAAATAAAATCATACGATAAAACAGATGGCGGGGCATTAATACTCGAAGGCGGCCGCCCGGTCCCTGTATCGCTCCGCAAAAAAGATTATGTTATGCAGGTACTGGAAAATAAAAAAATCTGATACCTTATTGTCATATTCTCCCTGTGATGACTTCGCAAAAACAAAACAGCCTTGCTGCTTAAAGAGCTAACACTGTAAACTCTTTTTTTCTCCTGCGTGATATTTTCAACCTGCTGCCATCGTATAACTCAATTGTTGTATTCCTTTCAATGTCTTTTATAAAATCAACGTTCAGTAAATTGCTGCGGTTGGGGCGTACAAAACCAAACTGTGCCAGCTGGTCTTCAAATGCACCCAGGCATTTAGCTGTTACCCATTTTTTCCCTTTTGTATAAAAGCGGGTATAATTACTGATAGCTTCGCAGCGGATGATATCTTTAACAGACAAGTACTCTACACCTCTCGATGTTAAAACCGGTATTTCTGAAACTGATGTATTCATAAGGAGTCTTTTTAATCATGTAAAAATGATGAATAAATCAGTAGAAGTCAATCACACAAAAGGGTGATATTTGACACTTTAATCTTTAATGCAATATTGCCCGTTGAAATTAACCAATTACACATATCATTCACAAATTGAAATGATGGATTTGTGAGGACAGTCCAAAAATGACCCTTTCAATATAAGAGATCAAAGGCCCTTCAATTACTTTAAGTGTAATTAATCTCCTTAACTTTATCCTGGTTAAATTTTATAATCATGAACTTTACAATTTATCTACAGGAAGCCGCCCAGGTTTCTGTGGCTTTTATCATTGGCGCAATAATTGGGTTAGAAAGGGAATTCAGAAGTAAGCCCGCTGGTTTCCGTACAATGATTCTTATTTGCGTTGGCTCCTGCCTATATACCATTCTCTCAAAAGAAGTTGGTGGCGATAGTGCCGACCGAATTGCCAGTAATATTGTTACCGGTATTGGTTTTATTGGTGCAGGTGTAATTTTTAAAGAGGGCATCACCGTAAATGGATTAACAACTGCGGCGCTTATTTGGGTTACAGCTGCTTTGGGTATGGCTGTTGGTTATCACAATTATCCGTTGGCAATTGTAGTTGCCGGTATGGTTGTGGTTGCCTTGTTTGTACTGGAACCGGTGCAGCATTTTATCAACAGGTTTCATAAAGTGAAGGATTATAAAATCCGCACCATTGAATTGGGGAATAACTTCAATACTGAATTAGAAGATTTTTTTAAATATCATGGCCTTGCATTCCGCTGTATGAAATTTACCAAAGAAAATAACGATGCTATTTATTTATACCGTATAAGCTCACCCGACAGGAACTACGACCTGGTAAGCCAGTTTTTATTAAACCATAAAGATGTGAGAAGCTTTGAAGCATAAGCAATCGAATTTTAATGACTAAATTTTAAACAGATGTCTTCCATATTATTTGAAATAAAAAACTCGGTTGCTTATATCACATTGAACCGACCCGATAAATTCAATTCCTTTAACCGGGAGATGGCGTTACTTATGCAGGCAAAACTGGATGAAGCCGCTTCTTTACACGAAGTAAGAGCTGTATATATAACCGGAGCCGGTAAAGCATTTTGCGCTGGTCAGGATATCAGCGAACTGGTGGGAGACGATAAAATTGAAATTGCACAAATTCTCAGCGAACATTATAATCCAATTGTTAAACGGATACGAAACCTGCCAAAGCCGGTGATAGCAGCCGTTAACGGCGTAGCTGCCGGTGCCGGTGCCAATATTGCTTTGTGTTGCGATGTGGTTGTTGCAACAGCATCTGCATCTTTTATACAGGCTTTCAGTAAAATAGGATTGATACCCGACAGCGGCGGAACTTTTACCCTGCCACGTTTAATTGGCTGGCAAAAAGCAAGTGCCTTGATGATGACCGGAGATAAGGTAACTTCAGATGATGCCGAAAAAATGGGAATGATCTATAAAGTTTTTGCTGATGAAACATTTGAGACTGAAAGTAAAAAGATTACCCTAACATTATCGCAAATGCCAACCAAAGGTTTGGCCTATACCAAGCAAGCGTTAAATCAGTCTTTTAACAATACCTGGGATGATCAACTCGAATTGGAGGATAAATACCAGCGGAAAGCCGCATCAACATACGATTACAATGAAGGCATAAACTCATTTCTGGAAAAAAGAAAACCCATATTTAAAGGCGAATAGTAAATAATTTTTATGCAAAACCTCTCTCAATTTTTTTTATTACGTAAAGACATAACATTTTTAAACTTTGGTTCTTTTGGCTCCTGCGTTAAACCTGTATTTGAAAAATACCAGCAATTTCAATTGGAGCTGGAGCAGGAACCAGTGGAGTTTATAACTGTTACTGGTCCTAAATACCTCGAAGTATCACGGAAAGCTTTAGCCGGTTATTTGAACTGTCAACATGACGACGTGGTGTATGTTACTAATCCGTCATACGCAGTAAATATCATTGCAAAAAGTATGGCCCTGCAACCGGGCGATGAAATACTTACCACCGATCTGGAATATGGCGCCTGCGACAAAACATGGGAGTATTATTGCAAAAAAACAGGAGCTGTCTATAAAAAACAACCAACGCTTTTTCCGATAGAAAGCAAAGAAGATTTTGTAAAGCAGTTTTTTAGCGGAATTACACCAAAAACAAAATTGGTTTTTATCAGTCATCTTACCAGCAGTACAGGACTACGTTTGCCGGTTGAAGAAATTTGCGCCATGGCAAAAGAAAAAGGGCTGATGACATTTGTTGACGGCGCACATGGGCCGGCACAGGTACCGGTTAATCTTTCATCATTACAGGCAGATATTTATACAGGCGCCTGTCATAAATGGATGATGACACCGAAAGGAAGTTCGTTCTTATATGTAAAGAAAGAACTGCAACATTTGTTAGATCCATTAATTGTAAGCTGGGGTTACAATGCTATGTTTCCTTCGCCTTCAAAGTTCTTAGACTACCACCAGATGCAGGGCACAAGGGACTTTTCAGCTTTTCTTACCATTCCAGATGCAATTGAATTTATGCAAAAACATAATTGGGAATCTGTTACTGCAGATTGCCGTAAACTTACACAGCACAATGCTCCTGCATTTTGTGAATTGCTTAAAGCAAAACCATTAGCACCTGTTACCGATGATTTTATTGCTCAGTTATACAGCACCGAAATAAAAACCAGCGAACCAGAAAAATTAAAAGCCCACCTGATGAATGATTATAAAATTCAGGTTCCGGTAATGCGGCATGGCGATAAAGTGTATCTGCGTTATTCCATAAATGCGTTTAATAAACAGGAAGATCTGGATAAACTGGCTGAAGCAATAAAAATTATAAAGCAGAAAACAAATTTGATCGAATCTTAAATCACAGTTATGCCAACATCGCAGGAAGTGGTAGCCCACATGATGGAAAACGATCTGTTCAGCCAGTGGCTGGGTATTGAAGTACTGGAAATAAGAGATGGATACTGCAAAATAAAAATGACAGTGCGTAAAGAAATGATTAATGGCTTTGGCATTGTACATGGAGGAATTGCATTTTCTCTGTCAGATAGTGCTTTTGCTTTTGCCTGCAACAACCGTAATGTTTTATCTGTTGCACTGGATACCTCCATCAACTTTACAAAACCTGTGCATGTTGGCGATGTATTAACTGCTGAAGCAAAGGAACTACACAATGGCAAATCAACGGGATTGTATCATATCACTGTAAGTAATCAACATGACCATGTGGTTGCATTATTTAAAGGCACCTGTTTCAGAACAAACAAATCATTGGTATGATCTACGAATTTCAGGGATATAAACCGGTTATACATGAGTCTTCATTTATTCATCCGCAGGCTACAGTAACCGGCAATGTAATTATTGGTAAAGATTGCTACATTGGCCCCGGTGCTGCCATTCGTGGCGACTGGGGACAAATTATTATTGAAGACGGATGCAATGTCCAGGAGAACTGTACCATTCATATGTTTCCGGGTGTTACTGTTGTTTTAAAAGAAGGTGCTCATATCGGACATGGTGCAATCATTCATGGCGCAACAATTGGAAAGAATTGTTTGATTGGCATGAATGCCGTCATCATGGATAATGTAATACTTGGCGATGAATGTATTGTTGGTGCTTTAAGTTTTATAAAGGCTGATGAAATTTTTGAAAACAAAAGTCTTATCGTTGGTAATCCGGCAAATAAAATTAAAGCTGTTACTGATGAAATGATAAACTGGAAAACAGAGGGTACAAAACTTTATCAGCAACTACCAAAAGATATGTTCGAAAGCTGGACTGCATGCGAACCTCTCAGAACAATACCGGAAGACAGAAAAAGACAATCTGCCGGTTACAAAACATGGAACGAAAACAAATAGTTATTTCGATGCTTCCCAAACTGTTTTTACCAGTTTCGCCTGCTCAGTAAAATCAGGTATTTTACCATCGCCTTTCCCTGTAAAGCCTCCGTCAGGGGCACCCAGATAATTGCAGTTCTCGTCATAAACTTCATTAAAAAAATCGCAGCAGGGCATCACCACATAATATACTTTTTTCCCTTTGTAAGTATATTCAATCATTTTTTGAGGGCGCTCATGAATTTCTTTCAGTTTAAAAGAATCTAGTTTGTTTTTTATGCAGGTTGGCAATTTTGCTGCGTCATAGCCGGTATTTTTTAAAGTATCATTGCTGTTTTTTTCTGATGAAACTATAACAGAGTCAGTATTAGCTGCCGATTGATTTGATTTTGTAGAACCGCAGCTCAACATGATCAGTCCGGGAATTAAAATCAATTTTATCATCTTCTTTTACATTTAACTTATGCAAATGTAAGATGATTAAAAAGTTTATTTCCATACATGAGCCATAAAAACAAGTTAACCACCTTTAATCCTCAAATTTTACAGACCTTTGCGCCAATAATGGAAAAATCAAACTTTGTAGACCAGATTAAGATATTCTGCCGCAGCGGTCATGGTGGCGCAGGCAGTAAGCATTTTATGCGTAACAAATTAACAGCCATGGGTGGTCCCGATGGTGGCGATGGCGGCCGTGGTGCCCATATCATCTTAAAAGGAAATACGCAGTTGTGGACATTGCTGCATCTGCGTTATTATAAAAATGTATTGGCCGAGGACGGAGAGAACGGCAGTAAAAATAATTCGAGCGGTAAAACCGGTAAGGATATTATTATTGAAGTACCCTTAGGCACCATTGCCCGTGATGAAGAAACCGGTGAAAAAGAAGCTGAAATTTTAGAAGATGGGCAGGAAGTTATTTTAGTAAAAGGAGGCCGCGGTGGTTTGGGTAACAGTAATTTTAAGACTGCAACCAACCAATCGCCCGAATATGCACAACCCGGAGAACCTGGTTTGGAAGGAATAAAAATACTGGAATTGAAAGTGCTTGCCGATGTAGGATTGGTTGGCTTTCCCAATGCAGGTAAATCAACTTTACTAAGCAGTATTACAGCAGCCAAACCAAAAATTGCAGACTATGCTTTCACTACCCTGGTTCCTCAACTGGGCATGGTTGAATACCGCGATGCCAAAAGTTTTTGTATTGCAGATTTACCCGGTATTATAGAAGGCGCTGCCGAAGGCAAAGGCTTAGGCCATCGCTTTTTGCGCCATATTGAACGTAATTCTATTTTACTTTTTTTAATCCCTGCCGATAGTGCAGATCATAAAAAAGAATTTGAAATTTTACACAACGAACTGGAGCAATACAGCCCCGATATGCTGCAGAAAGATTTTGTAATTGCCATCAGCAAAAGCGATATGCTTGATGATGAATTAAAAGCTGCCATAAAAAAAGAGCTGCCAAAAAAAATTCCGCATATATTTATCTCTTCAGTAACAGGGTATAATTTACAGGAATTAAAAGACATACTCTGGAACACATTAAATAACTCAAAGCAGGTAGTTGATAATATTTAGCTGAATCCTCTTCCCAAAAATTATTTTTTTCATAACTTGTGTTTTTAACCCTGAAATTACAAGTATGAAAAAATCAGTATTATTTTTTATTGCACTTATTTTTTGCAGCAACATTATCACAGCTCAAACCACAAGAGCATTAAAAAAATCCTTAGAATTAAACATGCCAAAAGAGAACGGCGATGAAGATGCCGGATCAAATGGAGCAACTGTGGCATGGCACCCAGTTCAGGGTAAATATTATGCGGCTATGGCAGGTAATACTAATTACCCTTTAGCCATATTCAACAGTTCCGGCAAGCGGCTTTCTTCTGATAATATGGCTACTATGGCCGATGTAAGAGGTTTGTGGTACAACCCCATTAAAAAAACAATTTGTGGCAATGGCTACGGCAATACCGGCTGGTTTCAATATGTACTTGACCCCAAAGGTGCCGTGCTGGATATAAAAACAGATATTCCTGAAATGGTGCAACCCAACTCGCAGGCTGTGGGCGTATTGAACATAAAAAGTAATGAGGTGATGTTTTTAGATGCCAACCGTGTGGCATTATATTCAAATGTTGGCTCCTTCAACAAGCATATTAACCTGCACTTTGGTTTAACCCAAAAGGATGATATTGGTGAAGAATTTGAACCGGCAGATGAAACACCGGACGGATATAATTACACCACGGCTATTTATACAGGACTAAAAGGAGCAGAAATAGGCGTTTTGAACACTGATAAAAAGCAAATTGAATTATATGATTTCAACAAAGGTTTTTTAACAACTATTCTTACACTGCCCGAATCTCAAACAGTATATCCTTCTTTTGCTTTTGCTTTCAGTAACGGTATGTACTGGCTTTATAACAAAGTAAGCAGAACCTGGACTTCATATAAGTAAGAACTGCTTTTCCTTTTTTTCAGCCGCTGTAAGTTTACAGCGGCTTTGTTTTTTTAATTAATGCCTGGCTGATGGTTATCTTTATAAAAACAAAAGGCTTGCCGGAAATTTTTAAATACATTAGCAACTTTTATCAAAAAGAATTTCGCCTTCCCTATTTGCTGCTGATAATTTTACTGATGGGTTTTTGCATCTATTTAAATTACTGGCATGGTTTGGAAACAAAGTATGTTGCCGGAAGCGATTTAAAACTTCGTAATTTTTTTGGATACTACTTACTCTATTTCATCCCATTTGCAACTGCATTTTTTTTCCAGTTCTTATTCTATAAAGATATAGGCTGGTATAAAAATCATTGGTTCTGGATCATTCTCATCCTGGCGCCTGCATTTTTTTCCTTCCGTGTAAATTTTGATTTTCATCAACCCTTTATCCAGACTGTATGGAGCGGTGACGAACAGATATTCTGGATCAGGAGTCTGAATTGGATTGTCAGGGTTTTTGTTGTGCTTATTCCTGTTATACTATTATGGTGGATAAAAGACAGAAGTAATCAGGCTTTTTATGGTACAGCCGCTTTGAAGCATGTAAAGCCATATTTAATAATGCTGTTAATCATGGTTCCGCTAATAGCGCTTGCCAGTACACAAGGAGATTTTTTAAGCATGTACCCCAAAGCGAAATTTTTAGAGGACTTAAATCTGCCCTCAAAAAAATTGCACTATTTTATTTATGAACTTTGCTATGGATTCGATTTTGTGAGTATTGAATTTTTTTTCAGGGGATTCCTGATTTTATCGTTGGCAAAAATCTGCGGACCTCAATGCATTATTCCTGTTGCCTGTTTTTATTGTACCATTCATTTTGGCAAACCCATGGGCGAAGCTATCAGCAGTTTCTGGGGCGGATTGCTGTTAGGTATTATCAGTTATAACACAAAATCCGTTTGGGGTGGATTAATTGTACATTTGGGCATTGCCTGGTTAATGGAAGCCGGAAGCTGGATTGGTTTACTCTTTAAAAAATAAGCCTTAAAATCCTGCAGGCAGCAGGAAAATAATACGGTAACCTCTGCATTATAATATGCTGCGGAATAGCCACAGGGGATATTACTATTGTAATTGTAAAATTTCTTGGTTATTTTTAACCTATCAAAAATGAAAAAACTTGTAGAAATATTCTTACTGTTTTTTTTATCCGTTTCACTGTGCTCCTGTCCTTACAGCTCAGCTTATAATTTAGACGAATCACCAAATATATATGTAGAAGATGCGTTGCTGGGCCACTGGATAACTTTTATTAAAAAGCCCGGCGGCAGCCGTGAAGAAGGCATTTACCTCAACCTTGGTAAAAGAACAGATACAGAATATGACATTTCTTTTTCCGGAAATCTTGATGAATTGCGTGCCGTAAAATTTACCAGTTCCGATTCACTCACCGGCACTGCTTTTATGAGTACTGTTGAAGGAAAACAGTTTTTTAATATCAAGATAAATTCAAGAATATATATTGCCGAACTGATTTTTAAAGATGATAAACTTTCGCTCCTCCCGCTTGCCGAACATTTTACCAATAAAATGATCTTTAACAGCCGGGCACTCCGCAACTCTGTTGACATTCACTACAAAACAAGGGCAAAGCCAATACTCGACGATGATTTTTGTTTGCGTGATATGATCAAACAAAACTGATCTCATTATTCCTCAAATAAATCAACAATGCTTTAGTTGCAAATGAAACAGTTGCAAATCATCCACTATTTTGTAAATTGCCAGTTCTAAATAAACGACTGCATGCAAAGAAGTAAAATTGCCGGTATAGGCTATTATGTTCCCAAAAATGTTTTTACAAATGAGGATCTGAAAAAATACATGGATACATCTGATGAATGGATTCAGGAACGTACCGGTATAAAGGAACGGCGTTATGCAGACCGTGAAGGCGAAACCACCACCACCATGGGTGTGGAAGCCGCTACGATTGCTATCGAAAGAGCAGGTATTACCGCACAGGATATTGACTTTATAGTTTTTGCCACACTAAGTCCTGATTATTATTTTCCCGGATGTGGCGTTTTATTACAGCGGGCCATGAAGATGAAGGAAATTGGCGCTCTGGATGTGCGTAACCAATGCAGCGGCTTTCTGTATGCGTTATCAGTTGCTGATCAGTTTATAAAAACCGGCATGTATAAAAACATTTTGGTTGTTGGCAGTGAAAAACATTCTTTTGGATTGGACTTTAGTACCCGGGGCCGGAATATCAGTGTAATATTTGGCGATGGTGCAGGAGCTGTTGTATTACAACCGGCAACCAATGAAGGGCAGGGGATATTAAGCACACATCTTCATAGTGATGGTGATAGCGCTGAGATACTTGCCATGTATAATCCTGGTACACATGCCAATCACTGGCTTCCGCAACCAGTTGCTAAATTTGATAAGGCAGAAATAGGTGAGATGTTTATGAGCCATGCCATGATTGATGAAGCAGAAAATTTCCCAAACATGGATGGTCCGTCTGTTTTTAAAAAAGCTATTGTAAAAATGCCGGAAGTGGTGGAAGAAGCACTGGCAGCAAATAATTTAACCGCAGCAGATATCAATATGCTGATACCGCACCAGGCTAATTTGCGGATTGCACAGTTTGTTCAGCAAAAACTGAAGTTGAGCGATGACCAGGTATTTAATAATATTCAAAAATTTGGTAACACCACAGCAGCTTCGGTACCCATTGCTTTATGCGAAGCATGGGAACAGGGTAAGATAAAAGAAGGCGACCTGGTTTGTCTTTGTGCATTTGGCAGCGGCTTTACCTGGGCGGGAGCATTAATAAGATGGTAAACTCTTGTGGTAACTTTATAATTACTTTTATCTTCTCCTGCACAAAATGATAATCTCTGCAGATCAGCTTAATATTAATATGAACAGAAAATTTATTTATTTCATTAATCCGATATCCGGAACCGGAAAAAAAATACTGTTACTTGAGATCATTAAAAAGGAAACGGAACTTAAAAATATTCCTTTCGAAATACTACACACAAATGCGGCGGGTGAATATGAATACCTGAAAGAAAAAATAGCAACGGAGAAAATTACAGATATAATTGTCTGCGGTGGTGATGGTACGGTAAATCAGATTGCAAATGCTTTGCAGGGTGTATCTGTAAACATCGGCATTGTGCCCATGGGCAGCGGTAATGGCCTGGCATTTGCAGCAAAAATTCCAAAGCAGATCCAAAAAGCGTTAAAAATAATTTTTGCCGGCAATGCATCATTCATTGACAGTTTCTACATAAACAACAAATTCAGTTGCATGCTCTGCGGCCTGGGTTTTGATGCACAGGTAGCACATGATTTTGCCCGGCAGCAAAAGCGTGGCCTGGCAACTTATGTAAAGCAATCCACTAAAAATTTCTTTACGGCAAAACCATACCCTTTTGAATTAAATATTGATGGTAATATTATAACCACTGAAGCATTTTTTATCAGCATTGCCAACAGCAACCAGTTTGGCAACAATTTTACTATTGCACCAAAAGCCAGTCTGCACGATGGCTTACTGGATATCGTTGTAGTGAATAAAATGAGTAAGATGCGGATGATTTGGACTGTAATGAAACAGATTCGAAATGGGCAGGTGCGTATGTATGAAGACAAAAAATACCACCGGAACGATATTCATTATTTTCAGACAAAAAAACTGAGTATAAAAAATCCCGGTGCTGCACCTCTGCATATTGATGGTGACCCGGCTGTTACTGCCTCAACCTTCGAAATAGAAATTATAGAAAAGGCTTTTAAATTATTAATGCCCTGATCTTTACTTCAGTAATTCTCTGATGCGTTTTAAGGAAGTCTGGTTGAATACATTATTAAATGACTCTTTCACATCTCTTTTTTCTCTTGCTGTTAAATGAAAATTAAGTGCAGCTCCTTTATCTTCTGCCTGCGGAACATACATTAAAACTATGCGCTGCAAATTAAAATCCTTATCTGAATGCAGGTAACTGTATTGATCAGCTTCCGAATAGTCCTGTAATTTTTGCCAGTTATGCTGCAGCATGGTACCGGGCTTAATAATAAAATCTGTTATTGAACCTGTCTCAAACGGCTCCTGCCAGTTATCAACCATGCGGTCACGCATTTGAAGAATAACAACAGCGCTTGTGTTTTCTTTAAGCCAGTCTTTAAAATTTTCAACAAATCTCAAAGTTGTTTCCTGGCCAAAATTATCACGTAGTCCGGCATCCATCACATCAATAACCGGTTTACTGGGCAACCATACATTAGGCAACACGTAAGGAAAGGTTGCATTCATGCGTAAAGCGGTAAGCACACGTACATTCAAAGGGCTTTGTTTTGCAAACATGGCAGCAAAATCAACAGCATCGGGGCTTGCACCTGCATCAGCAGCCAGTTGTAAGGGTTTCATCATAAAGCTGATGGGTTGTGTTGATATCATCATCCTTCTTCCATCACGGGTAATGGTTGAATTAAATATCATGAGAGGAACCGATGCAGATTTTTCAGCAGCGCTGTAATCACTTATCTGGATATCTAAAACAGCACGTGTATTTTTATTCAGCTTCTCTTCAAATGCGTAGCCTCTGTCCTTAACATATTTATAATCGCCAACCGTAAATTTTTGAGCAGGCGAAAAAATATCTCTCGATACCATGGATGAAAAAAGAGGATTTAAAAGATCTTTTGCGATATCCTCGGTAAAAGCAGCATCAAATAAATTTATTCGTTCGCCCGATTTCTGCATCCGGTATAATTCACGATAGTATGTAGCCGCAAGCATGCCGCCACTGGCACCGCTGATAAGCATGGTGTGATCCATGAATTTTCCATTGGTTATACTATCCAGTTTTTGTAATGTATTCATAACAAATGTTCCGCTGCGTAATCCGCCTCCGCTTACATTTATAAAAATCATTACCGGCTTTTCTTCCTTTTGTTTTTTCTTCCAGTTTTCCAGTATGGCAATCATATTGGCTTTATCTGCAGCAATTTTATCAGGCTGGCAAAGTTTCAGGAGTGACTCTTTATTATACCCGGGGCGTTCTTCTTTATTGGTATAATTAAGGCCATAAGCCTTGTTGCGGGTATCAATAATTTCTTCCTGGTAAAGTACATCAACAAATAAGATCAGCAGTATAAAAGCGGGCAAACTCCAGCTTTGCAAAAAATATGACAGCGCCCCTATAACTGCCGTCATTACTGCACAAAATATAAGTATGCTGGCAGCCGCCGGTACCTGGAAAAACGGATTATCCATAAAAAACCCCACAACGATTAAAAATATAAAAGCGAGGGCAATACTGATAATGCCTGAAAAATGATGACGTGTAAAAACAAGGTTTAAAAATTCACGGTTATAGTGAGCTACATTTCTGGCTTTACGAAACCTGAAACCGTTGCCCATATAATAACTCACTTTCATTCCAAAATGTTCTTCCTCTGCCTGTTCCTGTATGTAGTTTTGATTAAAATGACGATCCATTTCAATGATAGGCGTAATGGTTCGCTGAATGGTTTTTTCGGCGCCAAAAAAATAAGCAAATGAAATGGCCAGGACAAAACTAAAGCCAGCCAGTATCCCCAAAATAATGATCAGTGTTTCGCTGACACTCATTAATTCTTTTTGCCGGTCGAAAATAAAGAGCTTGATAAAATAAAAGAAAAGGAAAAGCAGCGGCAGCAATGCATTGTTAATACAGTATTTCAAAAATGGCTTTGCCGTGGTAGCCAGAAACCTGCAGCGCTTGCTGTGTAAAATAAAAGTGGTGATGTTCCAGCTCATCATGAAAACGCCCAAAGCCACGCCTACAATGGCAGCGCTTAAAGCATTTACATTACCCAGGTATTCAGGTGCAAAAAACAAAGCATCGGCGCCATAACTTTTCATAATACCGCTGTTGATGGTACTGCCCAGTATATACCAGAACACCAGCAATACCTGGAATTTTCTGAAATGAATAATGAAAAGCTGAATGGGGAAGGAATAGTAAATATCTTTCAGAAGTTGCTTCATCAATAACGGGGGTTTTTTAAAATTACTACATTAACCCGCATTAAGCAAACGAATCTGTTCCGGTATTTGTTGCGATGAGTCACCCTCCGGGAAAATTTAAATCAATTCTTTTTTTTTTACGATAAAAATTAAAGAAACAATAACCATTACTAACAGCATGGCAACAAACTGATGTGATACACCAAACACTACAAGCATATTTGCATGTGTTGCATTCAGCACGGTTAAAATACCCAGCGTTACCTGCAACAGTATGAGTATCATAAAAGCAAAACGAAACCTGCTGAATAATTTATTCGCTTTGATTGATCTTGATTTAAACCACCAGATACCAATTAACAGTAACAGTAAATAAGCCAGGCCACGATGAATAAAATGAATAGTAATTGGATTATTAACCAGGTTTGCTGTAAAAGGTGAAAGTTCTGTCAACTCTGCCGGAATCATCCCTCCATTAATATCGGGCCATGTAGGTGCGGTAATTGCCGCTCTCATACCGGCCATAAATCCACCATAGATCAATTGAAAAAACAAAACGCCTAATATGAGTAATAAAAATCTTTGCAGTCCGGCGTTTATAATTTTTTGTTCTTCTTTGATTAAAAGGCTTAGTGCAAACCATAAAGTGTAACATAATAAACCGAGCGCTGCAATAAAATGTGTAGTCAGTTCAACATGCCCAACAAAATATTTTTCGGGAACCAGCCCGCTGGCAACCATTACCCATCCGATATATCCCTGTATTCCACCGAGCAGGAAAAGGATAACCATTGGCCTGATCATCTTTTTATCAAATTTTTTAGCTGCCAGGAAATAAACAAATCCAAATAAAAACACCAGCCCCATCAACCTTGCCCAGGTACGGTGAAACCATTCCCAGAAAAAAATGAATTTAAATTCAGAGAGAGAAAAATACTGGTGTACATATTTAAACTGATCAGTCCCTTTGTATTTATCAAACTCTGCCTGCCAGGCTGCGTCATTAAGGGGAGGTAAAGTTCCGGTTAAAGGTTTCCACTCTGTAATGGAAAGTCCCGATTCTGTTAAACGGGTAATGCCACCAATCAATACCTGTATTACAATCATCCCCACACCAATCAATAGCCAGATGGCAATTTGCTTTTGCGCCTGTAGTTTCTTTAAATCATTCATTGCAGCCGCAAATTTACAGCAGCAATCTTGCTAAACACAAAATGAATTGTTTTTTTATTCAATTAACTGATATTTGTCTTCAATAAATGTTAGCTCCTTTTTTACACGAAAATTTTATTGAAGCCGGTTTAGATGAAGCCGGACGGGGATGCTATGCCGGGCCTGTGTTTGCCGCTGCTGTTATTTTACCCAAAGATTTTTATCATCCATTATTAAATGACAGCAAACAGTTGAATGAAAAACAACGTGACCTGTTGAGACCCGTCATCGAAAAAGAAAGCATTGCTTTTGCAGTTGCTTCTATTGACAATGACAGCATTGATGAGATCAATATTCTGCAAGCCAGTTTTGCAGCCATGCATCAATCGATACGTACACTGAAAATAAACCCGGAATTTTTACTAATCGATGGCAACCGTTTTAAACCATATAAAAAAATACCGCATCAATGTATAGTAAAAGGCGATGGCAAATACGCATCCATTGCGGCCGCCAGCATATTAGCCAAAACCTGGCGTGATGAATTCATGCAAAAGCTGCATGTTGATTTCCCTCATTATGGCTGGGATAAAAATAAAGGCTATGGCACAGCATTTCATCGCAATGCTATTGAAAAATTTGGATTATGTTGCCATCACCGCAAAAGCTATAATATTCAGCCTGTAGCATCTTTCTAAAAATAAATACTACCCTTCGCATTAAAGCATCATTGCCATTTACCGCAAAATGAATAACAGAAGAGACAGATTTTAAAACAGGTTTTTTTACATAGTAGTATAGATGCCTACCCTGGTAACCCCGGGGGATTTTTTTATGCAGACCACTCTCCCTGCCCCTGCCTGATAATCGTCCAATCATCAGTAGTGCAATCAACCACAGTTGAGGGTATCATATTTCCAATACCACCGTTAATTACAAAATCAACCTTATCACCAAAATTTTCCTGTATCACTTCGGGGTCGGTATATTCTTCCACCATCTCCCCGGGTAACGAGGCGCTGAGTATTGGGTTTCCCAATTCATCAAGAATGTGGCGGCATATATTATTGTCCGGAACCCTGATACCAACAGTTGATTTTTTACTCTGCAAAATTTTAGGAACCTGCTTACTTGACGGCAAAATGAATGTGTATGGACCGGGCAGGTAACTTTTAAGCATACGATACAAAGGCGTATCAATACTTTTTGTGTAATCACTTAAATGACTGAGGTCGCGGCAAATAAATGATAGCTGTGCTTTTTGCGGATCTATATTCTTTATTTTGCAAATGCGTTCAACGGCTTTGTGTTGGTTAATATCGCAGCCCAATCCGTAAATGGTATCTGTTGGGTAAATAATAACGCCCCCGTCTTTCAGGCATTCTGCTACCTGTTTTATCAGCCTTGGCTGCGGATCGTCGGGATGTATTTGTATAAGCAATGATCTGTCGTATTTTATTTAATTTGATTAATATTTACTGATTATAACGCTGTAACCGGCACAACTTACTAAAATCATTTTAATCAATTACTTTTGCGCTTTAATAAAACAATCTAAATTCAGCTTATGTCAGTAATATGTGTTGGTACTATGGCTTTTGATGCTATTGAAACCCCATTTGGTAAAATAGATAAAATTATAGGAGGCTCGGGCACTTATGTGGCCTATGCGGCAAGCAATTTTGTAACTCCAATCCAGCAGATATCCATTGTTGGCTACGATTTCCCGAAGGAAGAAATGGATGAGTTAACAAAACGTGGTGTATCATTAGATGGCGTTGAGATAGTAAAAGATAAAAAATCTTTTTTCTGGAGTGGTAAATATCACCTGGATATGAACAGTCGTGATACCCTGATTACTGACCTGAATGTACTGGAAGATTTTAACCCGGTTGTTCCTGATGCATACCAAGGTGCAGAATTTTTAATGCTGGGCAACCTGATGCCAAAACTGCAGATGAGTGTGATTGACCAGTTAAAAGAGCGTCCGAAACTGATTGTTATGGACACTATGAATTTCTGGATGGACATTGCCATGGACGACCTTAAAGAAGTATTGAAAAAAGTAGATGTGCTGCTGGTAAACGATGCCGAAGCAAGACAATTAAGCGGCGAACTTTCGCTTGTAAAAGCTGCACGTGAAATCATGAAGATGGGGCCAAAGTTTCTGATTATTAAAAAAGGAGAACACGGCGCCTTGTTGTTTCATGATAACCATGTTTTCTTTGCTCCTGCTTTACCACTTGAAGAAGTATTTGACCCAACAGGTGCCGGTGATACATTTGCAGGCGGCTTTATCGGTCATCTTGCCAAAACAAAAGACATCAGTTTTGAAAACATGAAAACTGCCATTATAGTAGGAAGTGCCATGGCGAGTTTTTGTGTTGAAAAATTTGGACCCGAAAGATTAAAGGAAATTACCAAAGAAGATATTGATGCAAGATTAAGTGAGTTTGTACAATTGGTGAATTTTGATATTGACCTGGTATAGTTTTATACGATATCCATTTTTAATTTTGCCAAAGCTGAAAACTTTGGCAAAGTTTTTTACACAACCTGATCATAAAATCTGTTTTATTAAATGCTTGAGATAGTCTTACTTTATTTTCTTGCCCGGAACATTGGAGCCTTAGCCATTAAAAAAGGGTTGCCTCCTTTAAAATGGAAACTTACCATGATTGGTACCTGGATAGTTTTTGAATTGACCGGCGTATTTTTAGGCGTTGCATTTTTTGGAACAGGTAACTTCGTGGGGTTAATGGCTATGGGCATTGGCAGTGCTTTTGGCGGTTACTTACTGATCAGGTATCTTTTAGAAAACAAACCCGACAATACAAATTTTGATGATATTGATAATATTGGCAGAAACTGATATGGTCATAAAAAAAACTGCCCGGATATTTCCCGGGCAGTTTTTTTTATGACCATTTAATTATTTTGTAATTCCCTCCAATGCAAATAGAAAAGCATATTGTCTGGCCACATCTTTTAATGCTTTAAACCTGCCTGAAGCACCACCATGCCCTGCATCCATATTGGTGTAAAGCAAAAGTACATTCTTATCGGTTTTCATTTCACGTAGTTTGGCTACCCATTTGGCGGGTTCAAAATATTGTACCTGGCTGTCGTGAAGCCCTGTTGTTACCAGCATATTTGGATAAGCTTTCTTTTCAACCTGGTCGTAAGGCGAATAGGATTTCATGTAGTTGTAACTTTCTTTATTGGCAGGATTTCCCCACTCATCGTACTCATTGGTGGTTAAAGGAATAGACGCATCACTCATAGTAGTTACTACATCAACAAAAGGAACTGCAGCAATTACACCATGCCACAGGTCGGGCCGCATGTTTACAACAGCACCCATTAACAAACCGCCGGCACTGCCACCCATGGTATATAAATGTTCTTTAGAAGTATATTTATTGCTGACCAGAAATTCAGCACAATTAATAAAATCGGTAAAGCTGTTTATCTTTTTAAACATCTTGCCATCTTCATACCACGATCTGCCCATTTCCTGTCCGCCCCGTATATGTGCAATGGCATACGCAAAACCACGATCCAGTAAACTTAAACGTGTACTGCTGAAACTGGCTTCCATACTGGCACCGTAAGAACCATAACCATACAACAGCAATGGGGCATTACCATCTTTTTTATATCCTTTCTTATATACAATTGAAACCGGGATTTTTGTTCCGTCCTTTGCCGTTGCCATAACTCTTTCCGTTTCGTAATCCTTTGGATTAAATGTACCTAACACTTCCTGCTGTTTCATCAGCTTTTTTGCTTTAGTACTCATGTTATAATCATATACAGAGTTGGGTGTTGTTAAAGATGTATAGCTATACCGCATCACATCTGTATTATAATCGGGACTGTAAGAAATGTTAGCTGCATAAGCGGCTTCTTCAAAAGGGAGGTAATGGCTGCTGTTGTCTTTTGTATTTAAAATATGAATCTGTGTAAGCCCGTCTTTCCGTTCTGAAACAGCCAGGTAGTTTTTAAACAGGTCAAATCCCTGTATCAAAACTTTATCATCATGTGCTATTAATTCCTGCCATGCCGATGAATCCGTTTTATTTTCGGCACTGGTCATTACTTTAAAATTCTTTGCAGCAAGATTGGTGCGTATGTAAAATTTATCAACCGCATGATCAACACTGTACAAAACCTCTTTCATCCTGGGTTGAAAAACAGTAAAGGTTCCTTCCGGTTTATTTGCATCAACCCATCTTACTTCAGATGAAAGTGTTTGCTGTGAAGTGATGAGGATAAATTTATCAGACTTGGTTTTGCCAACACCTATGTAGTTGCTTGGATCAGTTTCGGTGTACACAGTTTTGTCAGTGCCGGCATCGGTACCCAGTTTATGTCTTTTTATTTTTTCTGATAAAAGCGTAACCTGATTTTTAGAAGTATAAAAGATTGTTTGGTTATCATTGGCCCAAACGGGGTCTCCTTCTGTATTCGGAATTTTATCATTGTAAATTTCACCGGTCTCCAGGTTTTTTACATTGATTACATATTCCCTTCTGCCAATCTTGTCAATTCCATAAGCCATCAGTTTGTTATCCATACTTACATCAAAACCGGTTGCCGAAAAATAATTAGACCCCTCAGCCATTGCATTCACGTCCAGCAAAACTTCCTCAGCAGCTTCCAGTGTTCCTTTCTTCCGGCAATACACAAAATAATCTTTGCCTTCCACTACACGGCTGTAATAAAAATATCCATTCTTAAAAACCGGGACACTCTCATCTTTTTCCTTTATCCTCGCTTTCATCTCGGTATATAAACTATCCTGCAGGGTTTTAGTACCCGCCATCATCGTTTCAAAATAACTGTTCTCCGCTTTTAAATAGTCAACCACTTTTGTACTGTCAGGTCCTTTTTTAAAAAAATCATTCATCCAGTAATAATTATCAACTCTTGTATCACCATGGGCAACCAGTTCTTTAGCTTTCTTCTCAGCAACTGGTGCCGCAATGCTGTCGGGCCATTTGTATTCAGTTTTTGTCATTTCTGTTTCTTTGTTATTATTAATACAAGATGAAATTACCATTGCCGCAATAATGATTACGGGGAGGACTTTGTTTTGCATAAACTTGTTTATTTAGATGATTAATTATTTCTGCGGGCCAGTACAATGGTATTTTTAAATTGCTTTTTCTTTCCGTCTAAATTATATATCTCGGTAAATATAACATAAATACCAAAGGGCAGTTTTTGAAATTTTTCTCCCAAACCATCCCAGCGAAAATTACCTTTAGTGCCGCACAATGCATTACGTTGCAGGTAGCGCACTACTCTTCCGTTTGCATCAAATATGGTAATATTAGCTACATAACCCGGTGATGGAAAATTATAATCAATGGTTGCAAAATCATCCATGCCATCATTATCCGGCGAAACAATTTCAGGAGAAGCAGTTATATCCCCCTGCACCTGCAGATCCATCCGGTACTGAGAATTTTTATAAGTTGGAGTTCCGTAACCAACACTCGTAGCCGCCGAATGCCAGTTGTCCTGGTTTTGAGTTGCTGCATGATAATCTATCCGTTCCAATGCCACACCCTCTTTATTGTCAATCAGTTTAAAATGCCACTTATCGCTGTATACCAGTTCATCAACAATCTTTCCCTGTTCATTTAAAATAATCACATCTCCTTTATCATCGTTATAAGATGGTGTACTGCCTACGTCAACAAATGCATCCAGGTTCAAAGCAATAAAATCTCTTTTTACAATAGATGCATCAGAACTGACAACAATAAACTCTTCGGGAAATAGCAAATTCGTTTCGGTGCTTAGTTGTGTTATGCTGCTTATTGTACCGGCCGAATTTCTGTTGGCGATATAAATATTCTTCAGGTCAATAACCTTTGTTGTGCGGTTATACAATTCAACATAATCAACTCCCGATGAAATGGGATTGAATAAAATTTCGTTGATCACTACATCAAAACTATCGGTTGCTGAAGCCAGGCCAAGCTTGGCTGTATTCTTTGTGCCGGTTGCATTGCCCACACAGTCGGTAAGTGCCGAAACCGTAACAGTATAAACTTTATTACGAACCAATGGCACATTTAATTTTACTGCAACCCTGTCATAAGCAGGTGCAATTGCATTAGCTGTTTGCGGCTGTCCAATCGCATCGCTGATATTATAATTGGCAGCAACTGCCGCTTTTACAATATCCATCGGTTCATCAAAAACCAAAACCACATTTACACTGTCGGTTGCATAGGCTCTTAATAAACGTGGCGCAGTATTGTCTGTATTAATTCCATCAACCGAGTTCTTTTTACCAGGTGTTCCTCCTTTTGTATCAACACTGGCTACCCAGTTGCTGAAACCGTTGCAAGGATTTTTCGTGTCCTTCATCTCCAGTGTCCAGCCGCCGTCTTTTTTTAATTCATTCTGATACCAACTGTCTTTATAATTTACACTGTGTATTACAGCGCCTGTTGCATTTAATAAAGAAACCTGATCGCCGTTGTTATCCAGCGATGGAAAGCTGGTAACTGAGATAACAGTTCCAAAAGCCGACATGGCTGCAACCGCAGTTCCGGTACAAACAATAACAAAACTATCAGGTAGTAAATCAAAATTCGGCATAGTTCCGCTTTGCCCGGTAATATCGGCAATCCGCCAGCCCGATAAATTTATTGGAAATGCCGTTGTATTTTTTAATTCAATCCATTCGTTATTGGGCAGGGCAACCTGTGGTGTTGGGTCGGCCATGATCTCATCAATAACAATATCATAAAGTTTAGGCGTATAAAAACTGAAACTGGCAGTTCCGTTACTGATGGCATTACCAGAAAAATCCTGTACGCCATTTATAGTAAGCTGGTAAGTTGTTCCGTTTACAAAATTACCGGCAAACGTTAAATGCACCAATGCTGAATTCACTGCATCACTTATTGCAGTAGCCGGCATACCAATACCATTATTAACTACATAATTTACCAGAGACTGGCTGCTGTTAAGTTCCACGGGCTCGTTAAACAACACATCAACAGCCGATGAAGAAATAGCTGTTACAGAAACTATCGCCGGAGCGGTAACATCAGGCACATAAGGCTTTACTTCAAAATCATCAAAAAAATGACGCTGAAAAAAACTGGCAGTGCTTTGTGTAATCTTTATACCAAAAAACGATGAAGTCAGGTATGTGGCATCTGTAAACACACCTTCGTTAATATAATTCGTTCCCGTTCCAGTGAGGTCTCTTGATAAACTCCAGAGGTTTGCAGCATTACGAAATACTTTTATCTTCATTACATTATTGCTGGTATTTAATATGCCGTTAACTCCATCAATAATTTTTACAACTGCACCGCCTGCATCTTTTCTGTATAAACTTATTTCATCGTCAGTATTACCTATCCTTACAAAATAACCATTGGTTGTATTCAACGTTATGTCGCTGGCCGATGCCGTTAAATACACATCAATATAATTGGCAGAAGAGGGATTAAAAGTTATCTGGCAATAGAACTCCCACTGAGCTGTTGTTGCCAGTGTATTTGTGGCACTCAAATAAAACGTACTGCTTGCAACAGTATTATTACTTTGTAACAGTAAAGCTGGATTTACTATCCAGTCAGCAGTATTACCTGTCCATGCAGGATTTGATGTAAAGTCGCCGTCGCTGAAACTATCTGTAAACTGACTATACCCCTTCAATACAAACAAAAAGCAGGTACTTATGATAAGCAGGTATTTATGTTTCATAATACTCCTGTTATGAAATAAAGATACCTGTTTTAAGGGGTTTAACCCAGCTATAAAATCAGGATATCCGGCAATAACCCTGCTGTTTGTTAAACTATATTATTACCTTTTTTGGCTGAATTGGCTTTTGTTGTTATTTTCGTTTCTCAATGATAAATTCAAAACATACAAAACTTGCTAAAAAGACCCACCTGATTCAGGAAGGACAATAGTAATGATGTGTGTATCAAAATACTGGCCTTCCATAAAAAATGGAGGGCTTTTTTTATAACCATTTTAAAAGCATAAAAATGAAAGTTGCTGTTGTTGGCGCCACCGGTCTGGTAGGCAGTAAAATGTTACAGGTACTGGAAGAACGGAATTTTCCTGTAACTGAATTAATTCCTGTTGCTTCGGAAAGAAGCATTGGAAAAGAAATTACTTTTAAAAATAAACAGTATAAAATAGTAAGTGCAGCAGATGCCATTGCGGCAAAGCCGGATGTGGCCATTTTTTCAGCCGGTGGCAGTACATCTTTAGAGATGGCACCAAAATTTGCCGAAGCAGGAATTACTGTAATTGACAATTCCAGCGCCTGGCGCATGGACCCCACAAAAAAATTAGTGGTGCCAGAAGTGAATGCTGATGTATTGACAAAGGAAGATAAGATCATCGCAAATCCGAACTGCTCTACAATACAAATGGTAGTTGTGTTAAAGCCGTTGCATGAAAAATATAAAATTAAAAGAGTGGTGGTGAGTACTTATCAAAGTGTTACCGGCACGGGCGTTAAAGCAGTTACGCAACTGATGAACGAGCGTAAAGGCATTGAAGGTGAGATGGCTTATAAATATCCTATCGACTTAAATGCAATACCGCATATTGATGTGTTTTTAGAAAACGGATATACCAAGGAAGAAATGAAAATGGTTTTAGAGACCAACAAAATCATGGGCGACGATAATATTAAAGTTACTGCTACCTGCGTACGCATACCAACTATGGGCGGTCACAGCGAAAGCGTGAACATAGAGTTCGAAAATGATTTTGACCTGGTAGAATTAAAAGATATTCTCAGCAAAGCGCCCGGCGTTGTACTAAAAGATGATGTAGCGAATTTTATTTATCCCATGCCATTAACAGCTTTTGATAAGGACGATACATTTGTAGGCAGAATAAGAAGAGATGAAACGCAACCAAATACTTTGAACTGCTGGATAGTTAGTGATAACTTAAGAAAAGGCGCTGCAACAAATGCGGTGCAGATTGCGGAGTATTTGAAGGAGAAGGGGATGTTATAACGCACCGGCCCCCTCTACCTCCCCCCGTGGGGGAGGAAATCTGGTAGATTATAGCAAAGAGCGAGTTTACTTGTAAAAGCGAAAAGAGCCACCATAAATTGGCGGCTCTTTTAGTAAAACATATTTTTGATTCAATCTTCGCTAAGTTCTTCTTCATATCCTCCCCTACGGGGAGATAGAGGGGGCCGGGGGTTCGGGCTTTAACTTATCACCCAGGTCTCATTCCCTTTCAATAATTTATCTAAATCACCTTTCCCTCTTTTTGCAATTACATCTTCTATCTGCATCGCCATGCTGTCTTCGTAACAGGCTCTGTCAGCTTCAAAGAAAACACCAAAAGGACGAGGTAAATGCCCCGCAAGTTTTGGATCATCAAACATGCGTATCAATATCTGTGCTTTATAAAAATCCCGTTCATCATGTACCCACAGATCGTCGGTACTTGCCCCTGCTTCCAGGTCAACAATCACCGGGCTAAAACCAACAAGTTTAATCCCCTTGTTTTGTGTGGCACCAAATATCAATGGTTTGCCCTGCTCTAAAAACAATACTTCATCGGGTTTGGTCTTCTTATCTGTAAATACTTCAAATGCACCATCATTAAAAATGTTGCAGTTCTGGTATATCTCTAAAAAAGAAGCGCCTTTATGTGCCTGGCTGCGGATCAGCATTTCCTGAAGGTGTTTGGGATCCCGGTCCATGGTACGTGCAATAAAACTTGCATCGGCACCCATAGCCAAAGCCAATGGATTAAACGGATGATCGATACTGCCGAAGGGAGTTGATTTTGTTACTTTATTTTCTTCAGATGTAGGAGAATACTGTCCTTTGGTTAAACCATAAATCTGGTTATTAAACAGTAAAACATTTACATCAAAATTTCTTCTTAGCAAATGAATGGTATGGTTACCGCCAATACTTAATCCATCGCCATCGCCAGTTACAATCCAAACACTAAGCTCGGGCCGGGCGGCTTTTAACCCACTGGCCACAGCTGTTGCACGGCCATGAATACTGTGCATGCCATAGGTATTCATATAATACGGAAAACGGCTGCTGCAGCCGATACCGCTTACAATCACAATATTTTCTTTTGGAATTCCCAGTGTGGGCATTACTTTCTGCACCTGTGCAAGAATGGAATAATCTCCGCAGCCGGGGCACCAGCGTACTTCCTGGTCGGTTACAAAATCCTTGGCGGTAAGGGGCGGAAGGGCGGTTGTGGTTTCACTCATCGTTAAAAATATTGAGGCTTAAAGTTACTTAAATAAATATTCATTAAACAAGACTATTTTATGGTCTGCTGTTTTGTTTCACGCAGGGAACGCAGAGGGGCAGAGTTCGCCGGGTTCTCTTTTTTCTCTGCTCCCCTGCGACCCCTGCGTGAAATTTTTCTCATTCACTACTCCCCAACTCTTCCCAATATTCTGCTGCACGCCTAGTATGCGGTATCACAATCGTTCCTCCTACAATATTAGCAACGGCAAAAATTTCATACATCTGTTCGGTAGTAATACCCAGCTCATGCGATTTGCCCAAATGATATTTGATGCAATCATCACACCTTAATACCATAGATGCAACCAACCCCAGCATTTCTTTTGTCTTTACATCCAATGCGCCTTCTGCGTATGTGTTGGTGTCTAAATTCCAAAGACGTTTTATAACCAGGTTGTCTTTGCTTAAAATAACCTCATTCATCCTGGTGCGGTAGTCGTTGAATTCATTTACTAAGTTGCTCATAAAAAATATTAAAAGTTGAAGATCGAAATTAGTATTGGGCGGGTGTATTTCTTTTCGAATTGGGGAATCAATTCTACTTTGTTTTCTTTGTGGTTAAACATCCTTAGCTGAGTTGAAGGGTTACCACAAAGAACACAAAGTAAAACACACAAAGTGCACTAAGGCGTTTTACAACTATTTAAAAAATCCTTTATCCCCAGCACAATCTTATCCGCAATCTGCTGCTGAAATTTTTCATCCAGTATTTTCATTTCATCTTCGGGATTACTGATGAATAATGTTTCCACGAGTGCATTGGGATATTCAATGGGGCTGTTAAGCATAAAATTAAAACTGCCGTTATTACCCATGTCTTTCAAATCCAGTTCCAGCATGCGTTTGTGAATACTGTTGCTGAGGTTACGAAAACCGGGGTAGCGGTAAAAACTGCTGGTGCCTGTGGCACGAATGGGATCGCCAGCCGAGTTCAGGTGAATGCTGATGAGCAGGTCGGGCATACTGTCGCGGAAAAATAAAACACGCTGCAGGTTATCTACATGCTTTTCTGTTGTTCTGGTCATGATCACTTTGGCGCCCTGTGCCTCCAGTGTTTTTTGTAATTTAAGTGCTGTTGCCAGCGCCAGCATTTTTTCCGAAGAGCCTGTTGGCCCGCCAGCGCCGGTATTGCTGCCGCCATGCCCGGCATCTACTGCAATGGTTAAATTACTCAGCGATAAATTTTCGGGCTGGTGTTTTATTTTAACCACCAGTATATTACCCCTATAATAAATACTATGACCCCAGTGTTGCGCATGTTTCAGTTCAATAGTAATGCGAAAGGCCTCATCTTCCAATTGCTCGTAATACAGCTTTTTTATTTCCTTCGTGTTTTCCAGTTGCGTTATCCAGTTGGTATTATTGGTAGCGCCAAAAACATCCACAACAATTTTTGAAGGATCAACCACTTGCATACTCTGGTATGGCAGGCGTGCCGACAAACCCAGTTGCACATAATCAAAATTATTATCGCCAAAAACCGACCACTTGTTGGTTAGCGACTCCGGAGTAAATGTTCCTTTGGGTAAAAACTCTACCGCATCGTCATTTATATATGCTGTTCTGTATTTACCCAACCGTATTTTATACAGTTTGCCAACCTTGCCAACTACATTTAGTAAAACCAACGAATCCAGGTAACCGATCTTGGCGCCGCCCAGCCGGTCATCGCCCAGGCCAAATAACAAATGTGCAAGCCTGCCCTTTGTAACCGCCACATTGGGTGCCAGCGGTCCAAACATACTTAACCAGTAACGGCTTTCTTTACGCACAGTCTTACCCGCCGAATCTGTAACGCTCACCGGTATTTTACTTACCAGGAAATTATCCGTTTCTTTTACCACATATTCGCCCTGGTAAATGCCGGGCATTTTATTATCAGGCATTTCGTACAGGGGAATATTGCCATTGGCAACAACTGTACAACCCGATAATGCTTTTACTTTAATTTTTATCCTGTCGCCGGGCATTACAAATAAATTGCCTTCCGGCAGGGTTTCTATCGTCGCTATCTCCAGTGTGGTTACCGGTTGCGGCGGAGCCGGCACCGTGTAAGTAAAGTCAATTCTTTTAACACTCGTCTTATCAGGTGGTACAAAAGCCACCAGGTTAAGGGCTGTATCGCCGGGTTTAAGATTTACTTCAATAGCAAATGCGCCGGTGGGATAAACTTTTACCGGTTGGTCATTCACACTTAGTCCGCAGCTTTTGCAGGTGCTGCCCACAATAAACTGGCGGGAAGTACTAACTCCGTTCAACCCGTTGCCGGGCTGCACCAGTTTTATAAAAGGCTGATCGGATGGCTGTGCAAACAAGGTATTTGCTGTAAATAATAAAACGAGGCTTAGCAAATATTTCATACCCGTAAGTTAAAAGAAATCAGGGATTGAAACAGATAAATATTTGATAAAAACCATAGTATTAAATTCACTTTTGTACAAACACAATTCTCTGGCCTTATTCAGAACTTGCAAAAAGAACAGTATGACTGCAGAAGTTTATTATTTAGAAAACGGGTATCGGTAAATCTATCCCTTATATTTATAACTTGTTTTAAAGGAACCATTCCAACATGATGTTTAAAAAATATTTTACTAATCCCTATTTTCTGCTATTACTGGCGGGCAATATTTACTGTATCTGGTATTTTAAAAACCACAGCAACGGATTTGTAACTGTAATATGGATCTACTGGATACAAAGCGTTATCATTGGCTTTTTTAATTTTATTGATCTGCTCACTATAAAAAATTATGAGGCCGGCGATGCAGAACTAAACGGACAGCCGGTTACCGGAAAAAACAAGGGTTGTCTGCCCTGGTTTTTCATGTTTCATTATGGCATCTTTCATTTTGTGTATGGAATATTTTTGCTGGTTAAATTCAATATAGACAAAGTGGATAAAAGCTTCCTTCTTATAGGTGTGGCAGCTTTTCTGGCAGAATCGCTGGCAGGTTTTATCAGGCGTAAAACGGTTGAGCCGGAGATGAAATTTAATATAGCCAGCCTGTTTTTTTTGCCTTATGTACGTATTGTGCCCATGCACGTGATAATACTGGTGCCTGCTTTTTTAGGTGTGCAGCCTTCGGTTATTTTTTTAATACTAAAAACAGCTGCCGATATTTTTTCCTTTATACTATACCAACGGTTGTGGGAAAAAGCGGTAGTAAAAAAATGATTTTGTTAGCTTTAGGGCATGGCAGATGTGCACACAAAGAAACAGCGCAGCTTTAACATGAGCCGCATAAAGGGCAAAAACACAAAGCCTGAAATGCTGGTGCGTAAATTTTTGCATGCAAACCAGTGGAGTAAAATTATTGACTTTAGATTACGTCCATCCCCAACTCCCTTAAATATTTAAAAGTGCTATTGTAATATTCAGGAATTCTAGTTCTATCTTCAAGATCACCTTCGGGAATGACAATTACCATCCCTTGCCGTGCTCGAGTTAACAAGACTCTATATGCATTGATTAGATATCGTTTCCTTTCTTCTTTATGGATATTGTGCCATTTAGTTCCGACAAAGGAAAATGTTTCCCAATCAGAACGATTGTATCTAAAATCTGCGTCCCAAGTTACACATGCCCAATCGAGTTCTAAACCCTGCACCTGAAATTCAGTAGCCACATCCTCTAAATAATATGACGAGCGAATATCATCTTTATCACTTAAAAACCAATAAACCGGATTCATTGGAGATTTTACATCTATAGCATGTGGCTTTAGCCGTTGGGCTTGTGAGGATACAACAATCCCATATCTTTCTGTTCCTCTTGCTTTTTCTTTCAACCATTTTTTTGCAATAGACAAGTTTCTTGTTAGAACAATGGGGTAGTTTTTGTTTATGAGATTATATGTTTTTTGCGCCGCCTCTTTATCCAGATCTAGCAACTGTTTGACGAATAGCGAAACCTTTTCAGCCCTGTATGATCTCATCGAAACAGCTAAATGTAAATCAACATTAAAGTTTGTAGCATGAGTACTTCTTATTTTTTCTATAGCCTCTGTTGCTGCGTATTCGCTATCTGTTAAATTAGGAGAAATTGCAACTTCCCATTCAGGAAACTTCGCAACAATCGCACTCAACCATTCTGAAATGCCTGCTTCGCCGGTATTTATTTCCTGTCCGCCGCCTACTAAACAAATCATAACAGCCCAGTCTTTATGTCTATCCAAACAAGAGATTAGATATTCAGGCTCAGATTCATCAAAGTCAAGCTTCCCTTTTTTAGTTCGCATAAACTTTATGGTCTGATCTTTATTCCACACCCTTTGTGCTTCATCAAAAATTGCAACATGGTCGTAAGGAGCTTTCGGATCAATTAGGTAAGCATCTCTGTAGTGATGAATAATTTGAATAAAGGCTTTCACAGACTCTCTAGCCTTTCCTTTTGTTATTTTGTTGTTTAATTCTTTTTCCCTTTTTACCTTATCTCTTGTTAATGCTTCTTGTAAGATGGCTACCAATGGTGCATTGCCCGACAGAAAAACACTTGTATTACCTTTTTCTTTGTCCAAATGTGTTGCAGCAACCTTTAATCCAACTAACGTTTTGCCGGCACCAGGAACTCCAGTAACAAAGCAAATAACTTTTTTATGTTCTTGCTTGGCATAATCTATAATTTTAGAAATAGCATTTGTCGTTGCTGTTAAGTTAATTGCATCTGCATCGTTTCTGGTTATTGCGTCAACATTATGGTTGTTAAATAGACTTACAGCGGCTTCAATAATTGTCGGGGTAGGCGAATAGCTCCCATTTGCGTATTCGATATGGTCTACTCTTGCTTCATCAGAAAACCATTCTAATGTTTTTTCAATGATGTTTTTGACTCCGTACTTGTTTGTCCTAATTGGTCGTATTAAATTATCATCATGAGAGGTGGTAACAATTTTTGCCAAAGTGTCCTCTGCATCTGTCGCAACTAAAACAGGCACGATTACCGCAGCGTGGCTTGGCTTGTGAAAGTTTTTCAAATCAAGGGCATAATCCCAAACTTGATCTTCATTGAATTTTAAATACTGTGTTTCGCCTACTTTAAATTCAATAACAAAAACTACCTGCTCAATTATCAATAAGCAATCAATTCTTTTGCCCATTCTAGGAATAGAGAACTCAAAATACAAAGTGCCATCAAACCCATGTAGAGCGGTTTGTAAAATTAATATTTGTTGTTCCCAAGCTTTATTTTGGTTAAGCGTTGAATCAAAATAATTAGAGAGTGTGATAGACCCAATAACTTCTTCAGTACTTTTATTTAAGAAGCTTTTTATAGTATCTGAGTAATAGTAATTAAGCATTGAAATAAATTGGTTAACAATAAAGGCTTTGCTTAAAAGCATTTACGAAATAATCGCTAACGTGACTTAAAAGCAAATGCTGTCCAATATTAAGCATTTAAATTGTGTCCTGAAACATACCAGTATTTTTCCGTTGTTTCCGGAGCTTTATTTTAAAACACAGTTAATGTATAGACCAACAGCAAAAGGATATTTTTCTGGTTGTGGGGGAATGGAACTCGGCTTAATGCAGGCTGGAATTCAATTAATCCAGTCACTTGATCTGGACAAAGAAGCAACTGATTGTATGAAAATGAACAATCATTATTTTTCTCACACTATATTGAATATTGATATAAAAGAAAACCCTGTTTTAGAGCAACCAAAGACAGATATCATTGTTGGTACTTACCCATGCACCAAATATTCACCCATTGCAGATATACATGGCACACGTACAGGAGACGACCTCTTCCTACATTTCTTCAGACATATAGCTATCGAAAAACCCGAAATGTATATTGTTGAAAATGTCCCGGGTATGAAAAAATTTAAAGTGGTAATGGAGGCCATGACAAAACTTCCAGACTATTATGTAAACATCTTTTGTCCGGTTGATGCTGCAAACTGGTTACCACAAAGAAGGAAAAGACTTATTTTAATTGGTACTAAAAATCCTTTCATCATAAATGCTCCCACTCAGATAAAAAACAGACCGACACTAAAGTCTATTTTAGAACCTGACCCAGACTTTGAAATGCCTGATTATGTTATAAAAAGAATTAGGGGAAATTACAGAGACTTACCAATTATAGTTGATCCTGATTTATCATCTCCAATTGCACCAACCTGTGTGGCACATTACTCAAAAGGCTTAAGCACAAGACTTGTATTGGATAAGAATACAAGATTTGGCATAAGGCCATTTACCATCAGAGAGTATGCAAGGCTGCAAGGTTTTCCTGATGATTTCTTTTTTGAAAACAAAAGAAGTTCATACAAATTAATTGGAAATGCAGGTCCAGTACAAATGGGTAAATGGGTTGGTGAAGTGGCAATAAAATATTTTAATAAAAAAAGTCTTACTCCGCCGTTGTTGGTCCCATGATCAACAACATTTAATACACTCCCTGCCAAAAAACCCTACCCGCTTAATCCCCCTGCCCACAAGTGACACACATAGAATAAACTGCCACTTACTGTTCACTTATCCGGGATGACGACAATACTCTTTGCAGGTTTTTGCAGGTTATGTTTTGCTGCATAATACCCACTGATAAAGAGCATCGAAAAAGGAAGGTAAATCTGCCTTGCGTTTTTTTGCAGGAAAATAAACCGCAAAAAAAAGGGTTGTTTAACTTTTTTGTGTTATTTTTTCGTACTGATTGAACACACTATTTTTCTACTTTAAACTTTCGCTTATGAAATGTAAAATTTTCCTGCTATGGATGGTTATGGGTATTTTATTTTCCCTGCAGGCTTTCAGCCAGGCCAGGCTTATAACCGGTAAGGTTACCGACCAGAAAGGTAACCCGGTTCCAAGGGCATCCATTACCGTAAAAGGCAGTACAACCGGTGTATCTGCCGATGATAACGGTAGTTTTTCAATTAATATACCGGGCAATAAAACTGTGCTGATTATTTCGGCTGTTGGTTTTCAATACCAGGAGATAACGGCCGGTAATAATACCCAGCTAAACATTACCCTCAGCGATGCAGCCGCCATGAGTGAAGTGGTAGTAACTGCCCTGGGAATAACCCGGAGCCAAAAATCACTTGGCTACTCCACCCAAACAGTAAGCGGCGATAATCTTACACTCACTAAAGAACAAAATGTACTGGGTTCGCTTGCGGGCAAAGTTGCCGGTGTGCAGGTGGTTGGCTCATCGGGTGCCAGCATGGGTGGTACACAAAAATTAAAATTAAGAGGCGTAAATTCTATTAATGGCAACGACCAGCCATTAATTGTTGTAGATGGAACGCCCATCTCCAATGCAAACTTTGCCGGCTCTAACGGTAATGGCCCCGACCTTGGAAACCTGGGACAGGATATAAACCCCGATGACATAGAAACGGTAAACGTGTTGAAAGGGCCTGCTGCTGCTGCGCTTTATGGGCTGAGAGGGCAGTATGGTGTAATACTCATTACCACCCGCAAAGGTAAAAGAGGTAATAAAAAAATAGATATACAATACAGCTCAGCATTTTCTTTTGAAAAAGCCAGCAACTTTATGCCCCTGCAGGATATTTATGGTGTAGGCAACGACCAGACTTTCAGAACACTTGCCAATGGCGATAAGTTTGTGAACGGTAACGATGAAAGCTGGGGACCTAAAATGGATGGCACACCGGTGCGGATGTATTTTAGTTTTTACCCACAGGACTCTGAATTTGGAAAACTAACGCCGTTTGTTCCGCAACCAAATAATGTGAAAGATTATTTTGAAACCGGACATAATATAAACAACAATATTTCTGTAGCCGGCGGCAATGAAAATATGACTTACAGGCTTAGCTATACTAATGGCACTATAAAAGGTGTAATGCCGGGTACCTCATTAAATAGAAATAATCTTGGCCTTAACACATCGCTGGATATTACCAAAAAATTAAGGGTGGGTGTTAATGCTAATTTTTCCAACAACAAGGCTGTCCGTCCCTCGCAGGGATATCAGGGCACAGCTACCGGCCAGGTACAATGGTTTCAGCGGAATATTGATATGAACCGTTTAAAAAACTACCGCTACGCAGACGGAACCATTATGAACTGGAACGTAAACCCAACCACTGCGGGCATTATCAGCAATACCAATAACAGGCCCAGCGACTGGAATAATCCATATTTTGATGCTTATGCCAACAGCAATGATGATAACCGTGACAGGCTTTTTGGTGATGTAAGCTTAAGCTATACGGTACTGCCTGGCCTTAAGCTAAGCGGTTTCCTGAGAACAGATATGTACACACAAAACGTGTCGCATATAGAAGCACTGGGCGGAAGATTAGACGAGGGTTATTCAGAAGCAAAATACCAGAGCAAGGAATTTAATTACGAATTTTTGGGACAGTACACAAAGAAATTCGGGAACATCTCTTTTGACATTAACCTGGGCGCTAATAAATATACCGTGAATTTTTCTTCTGTAAGCGGCAACACAGTTGGCGGCCTTTCCAGTCCTGGATTTTACAGCCTTGCCGGCTCAAAGGACAGGCCTAATGTTTCCTCGTTCAGGCGCCGTAAAGAAATAAGAAGTGTGTATGGTATGGCATCGGTTGGTTACAAGGATATTTATTTTATTGATGCATCCTTACGTAATGATGTTTCATCTACACTGCCGGTTAATAATAATTCTTATGCTTACCCTTCTGTTTCGGGCAGTATTGTTTTTAGTGAATTGGTAAAATGGAAGCCTCTGTCATTTGGAAAAATAAGAGCCAGTTATGCGGTAGCAGGTGCCGATCTTGCACCTTACCAAACGGGCAGCAGTTTTAATGTTGGTACAGTATATACCGGTACCGCTGCTACTATAAATCCTATTACCGTTCCGGACATATTAAATAACCCAGACATTAAACCTTCTTTTGCCAAATCTTTTGAAGTGGGTATTGATGTTAAATTCTTAAAGGACAGGGTAGGTTTGGAATTTACGTATTACCAACAAAGAAATGAGAACCAGATCATTTCGCTGGATGTATCCGGTACAAGTGGCTATTCATCGCAGGTAACCAATGCAGGCCTTATTGAAAATAAAGGCATTGAATTATCCCTGAACGGACGACCTGTACAATCCAAAATATTTACCTGGAATACCACGATAAACTTTGCCAGGAACAGAAGCATGGTAAAAGAACTGTACCCCGGTATCAACGTGTATCAACTGGATAATAATGTGTATTCAAGTGTACCCATTTTTTTAAATGCCGCAGTAAATGAACCTTTTGGCAGTTTAGTAGGCCAGGCCTATTTAAGAGATGCGGCTACAGGAAAGGTTATGCTGGATGCTGCCAACCTGCCTCGTTTTCAAACCAATTATAATTTTGGCAGCGTACTACCAAAATTCACCGGAGGATTTTTAAATACGTTTAAAATATGGAAGGTTGACCTGAGTGCGATGATTGATTTCCAGAGTGGCGGACAATTCTTTAGCTGGAGTAAAATGCTGGCAGTAAAATCTGGTCAGGCTGAAGAAACAGCAGTACTTAATGACAAGGGTTTCAATGTACGGGATCCGGTGGCTTCAGGTGGAGGCGTTAAAGTAAATGGCATATCTACTGCCACCGGCCAGGAAGTAACCGCTTATGTAGATGCCCGCTCTTATTTCAGGAATACCATTGGCACCCGCATTTATGAAGAATGGCTTTTTGATGCTTCGTACATAAAACTAAGAGAGGTTAGTTTGGGATATACTTTTGAAAATAGTCTTTTGAAAAAAACGCCAATAAAAACGGCGAGGATCGCCATCATTGCCCGTAACCCTGCCATGATATGGCAGAAAGCTCCTAAAGGACTGGATCCTTCTGAACTTTCCTATGGCAGCGGTTCTATCAGCTGGCTGGAAAAAGGAGAATTTCAAACCGTTCGTTCTTATGGTGTAAGCTTAAACATAACCTTCTAAATTTTATTTTTATGAAAAAAATAATTCCGCTTTTATATATCACAATGGCCGTTGTTTTTGCAGGCAGTTGCAAAAAATTTGACGGAAGCTTAAATGTAGATCCAAACAAGCCTACCAAGGCTTCGGGCACCCAATTAATTGCCAATGCCGAACGGTGGTTGCCTGATATGAGTTCATCGCCTTTTGGTGTGCATTACCCGCAGCACTTATCCAACACTTCTTTCCCGGATAATTCGAGGTACACTACCATCAGCTTTAATTTCAGCGGTTGGTACACAGGCCCTTTAATGGACCTGGAAACAGTTATAAACGCTACCGACCTGAATGCTATTGAAGGTCCCGTGGTAAACCAGATTGCAGTTGCAAAGATTCTTAAGGCATATTTTTTCTGGTTTCTTACCGATCGCTGGGGAGATATTCCTTATTCGGAAGCGCTGAAAGGAGTAGCCAATTTTACACCAAAATATGATAAGCAACAGGACATTTATAACAGCCTTTTTACCCTTCTTGATGAAGCCAATGCAGCGATTGTAACCGGCAACATCAAAAACGATATCATGTACAATGGTGATGTAACCAAGTGGAAAAAACTGGGCAATACCATACACATGTTAATGGCACTACGACTGTCGAATGTAGATCCTGCAAAAGGCGCTCTTGAATTTAATAAAGCAGTAACCAATGGTATCATGACTGCTAACACAGATAATTTTGCTTATCCTCATCTGGCTGATGCAGCTAATGAAAACTTCTGGTACACACAGATGAACCGCATGGGCAGGTTATGGTATGCGGTAAGTAAGCCCATGGTGGATACACTACTTTCGGTGAATGATCCCCGCTTACCAGTTTTTGCCAACAAAGCAACCTCGGGTGCAAATGCCGGAAACTATGCAGGCCTGCCTTATGGCCAAACCAGTACGGTTACTCCAGGCAATTTTTCTTTACTGGGCGATAAGCTTCGCTTACAAAATGCACCGGTATACCTGGTTACTTTAGCCGAGGCACAGTTTGCCATGGCAGAAGCCGCAAAACGAGGATGGATACCTGGCGCAGATGCTACGGCCAAAACCAATTATGATTTAGCGGTAACTAACTCCATTGTTCAATGGACCGGAACTAATACCGGAGCATCCGTATTACTCGCTCTGCCTACAGTAATATATAATCCGGCTACTGCCATAAAGCAAATGGCAACACAGCGCTGGATACATTTATTCCTGCATGGTTACGAGGGCTGGGCCGAGTGGAGAAGAACAGGCTTCCCTTTACTGATAGCTGCGCCTGGTGCCAATGGTAATCTCATTCCACGCAGGGAAGGTTACCCGTTAATTGAGCGCTCTAACAATACGAACAATTACAATGCTGCGGTGGCATCATTTCCTTATGGAGGTGCCGATGATCTGAATGCAAGGGTTTGGTGGGATAAACCATAATTTTAAAAAGAAAAGAAATGAAAAGGCCGTCCTGCAAAGGGCGGTTTTTTTTGTCATACGCCTGCCCTTATTGGGCGGAATAGTGAATATAAAAACAAGGAGGAGTATGAAAGTATTTTACTTGAGCACCGGCAACATCATTGGCGCCAGCCTTTCTGCCCATCGCCTGTATTCCAGTCCCGAGGGATGTAACCCATCAGTTGCAAGCAGCGAAGGATTGGTCTTGGCTTCCCTTGTTGAAGGAGTAATATCGAGATAAGGGCAATTAAAAGAAGCAGTAACACTTTTGTTTATGGCGTTAAACCATTCAATCTCCATGCGGATACGGGCCGTGTCGCCGCCCGATGCAAAAGGCGTAACACTGTAATCTGGAATAGAGAGTACAAATACATGCTGGTTCTTTCCATTGGCCAGCTGGATGGCTTTATTGAGCAGACTGCTAAAACGCTGACGGTAACCGGTTGTATCATGTAACTGGTACTGATCGTTTACACCTATCAATAAACTAATCACATCATAAGTGCCGGGGTTTGAAACCTGTATGGCATTTGCCAGGCTGTTGGTTGTCCATCCGGTAGTGGCAATATAATCCGGTATTCCTATGTTGATACTGTTCTGCTTTAAAATATTTGCAGTTTGTGCAGGAAATCGTTCTGCCGGATTTACAGATTGCCCGATGGTATAGGAATCACCAAGAGCAAGCCAGGTTTTTACGGGTCCACTGGGTATTGGTCCCGTAATTACCATTGCTGTGTTTTTTTCTTTTGTACATGCCAGCAAAACCACACAACATATTATTTGACATATTGCTTTCATATGCTGATAAACGAAAAAATGGAATAAATAGTTCGGTAAAAATTTCTATCCGGGTATTACAGGAAACAAAAAAACAGCCTGTAAAAAGCTGTTTTTTCTTTTGTTTAAGATTATTATTTCCGCCAAAGTGGTTTCTTATTCGATGGCATTTTTACCTTTTTAGATTTAGTATTCAGATGCAGTTTGCTTCGGGGGTCACCCTTGGTGGTGGCCTTTTGAAAAACATGTTTATCAAATGAACGTATAGGATCCTCGCTGATCACTTTTTCTATCAGTACATCAATAGGTATGATGGCGGGCTCGGGCAGCAATGCATGTTGCTCTGGTGCCGGTAACGCTGTTGGCAATGGCAGCATAAGCGGTTTTACTGCTTTTGCAGGTTTCTTTTGTGCAACAGGTTTTGGTACCGTTGTTTTTTTAGCCGGTGCTTTGGCAACAGGAGTTTTTTTTGTTGCAGGTTTCTTTGGAGCAGCTTTCTTAACCGGAACTTTTTTAGCTGCTGGTTTTTTAGCTGCAGATTTTTTTATAGCCGGCTTTTTGACAACAGCTTTCTTTGCCGCCTTCTTTTTTATCGCAGCTTTTTTGGGAGCTGCTTTTTTGGGAGCTGCTTTTTTTACGGCTGGCTTTTTGGATTTTACTTTTTTAGGAGCAGCCTTTTTAGCGGCTGCTTTTTTAACCGCTGGTTTTTTCTTTGCCGCTGCTTTTTTAGGAGCTGCTTTTTTTGCTTTAGCTTTTACTTTTTTTGCCATTATACATCTGTTAAGGTTTGGAAATTATTTTCTACTCATATAAATATAATAAAACCGTTGTAAAAAAAGATATTGTATTGATGGGTGGTTGATTTTCCACAGGTAACCCACATTGGGGCGACAACACAATTGTATAACATAATGTTTACAATTTCTTTACGTTAATGTATGAGCTTGCCTGACGGCAGGCAGGTTTACAAACATTAAAACCAAATACATGCTGCAAAGTAAAACAGTACTCTCTCTTACTATTGATCTGCTGGCCAATAATGCCTTCAATCATTTAAAGGATGAAGAGATATCGGCATTGCATTACCTGATATTAAAACTGCAGGAACCGCTTACGCCCATACAACAAAACCTTTTACTTACTTTCTGGAACCATGCCTATACCGCCGACCTGCCGGCAGCTTTACTGCACCGCTGCAATACAGTACTGCAGCAACTTGGCCGTAATCCGCTGGAAGAAATGTTAATGGAGATAGATATGTATTGATGAGCTGAAAACTATTTTCTGTTTTTACAAAAAAGCGTATCAGTCAATCTGCCCGAAAGTAATGGCTTGCCTGTAATAACTTTTAACAAACCGGTTATGATCAATTGCCGGTAACCATTGGGGCGATTTTTCCAAAACCTTTATTGCCTGCTTATCAAAAGCAGGACTTACCGGTACCTCTGCATAAGCATCAGTTATATTTCCTTCCTCATCAATGGTAACTGCCACAACCACAGTAACAAAAAAAGTGTTGACCAGTTTTACGCCATCCAGAAAATCCATATTGTTGTGCAGGTATGATCTCCATTTTTTAGTACCGCCCTTAAACCCGGCAGCCCTGTCTTTACTGACATCGCTTGCAAGCTGTGTTCCGGTTTCGTCATAATAAATACGACTCATTGATTCATCACGACTGTATGTTTCCACAGCGGCACGTTTTCCGTTTTTATGAAAATAGCGCCAGTCTCCTTCTTTTTTTCCGCCAAAAGAGTTTCCATAATGTGACAGTTGTCCGTTATCGAACCAGTACCTGTGCTCTGCATTTCCGTCTTTATGATAAACTGAGGAATCGGATACATATCCATTGCTATGCCAGGCCATTCTGCTTTCGGGATAACCTGCTTCATAAAAAATCGAGTCTTTCATCATGCCGTTGAAATAATACGAAAGCCACAGGCCATCTTTTTCATTGTTCACATAATTGCCCTGTGAAGATAAAACCTGGTTCACATAAAAATACCTGAACCATCCGTTCTTTATTTTAAGTGTGCTGTCTTTATACAAACCTTTCATCTGCGATTTTTTTGTACTCAGATAAAAATCACGCCGCACCCATCCGCTGTCGGTTTTATCAGTTAAGGAAACAAAACGTGCATAATTAGGTTCGCTGGGTTTCCAGTTATGATCGAAGTATTGTTTGTTTTGTGCAGTTGCCTGCAGCGCAGAAAAAAAACAAAGAGAAAGGATGATGATTTTCATAAAAGAAACATTAAGCTGTTATGTTTCTGTAAGCAAAACAGGCTACAGCAAGTTAAATAAATACTACAAACAAAAAACCCGCTTTATAAAAAAGCGGGTTTTAATATTTATCGTTAAAGAATTACCAGGGATATTTATTAGCAGCAATCAATGTATCTGCAATCCTGCGGCGGGCATCTTTACTGTTGAAGGGTTCTGTTTTTGTAAAGCGTTTTAAACCCAGCAACATCATGCGTTGTTCATCGCCGCTTGCAAATGCATTTATGGCTTCTTTACCTGCTTTATTAACTCTGTCATTTGCATCATTTAAATAACAATGCATCATATCAATCTGGTTTTGCGAAGTAGCTTCTCCTTGCTTATCTGCCATCTTCATCACACGCAGTAAAGTACTTTCGGCTTCAAAGGTTTCAATGGCCATATCGGCAATGTTCATTAATATTTCCTGTTCATCCGATATTTTCATCATCAGTTTCTGCACAGCAGCACCGGCTACCATCAAAATACATTTCTTCATATTTACAATGGTCTTGCGCTCTTTTGCAAACGGACTTTCATCATCATTACCAAAATCCGGAATGCTCATCAACTCTTTGCTAACGGCCATGGCTGGCCCCATCAAATCAAGCTTACCTTTCATGGCACGCTTCAGAATCATATCTACGGTAAGCAGGCGATTAATTTCGTTGGTGCCTTCGTAAATACGGTTAATCCGGCTGTCGCGGTAACCACGGCTGATGCTATACTCATCGCTGAAACCATTTCCACCATGTACCTGTACACCTTCATCAACAACATAATCCAGCACTTCGCTGCCATGCACTTTCAGTACGGCACACTCCACAGCATATTCTTCTGCGGCGCCCAATAAAGCTTCGGCAAATGTTTTACCGGCAGCTGCCAATTCAGTTTCTTTATCATCAACCCATTTGCTGGTGCGGTACAAAGCACTTTCGCTTACAAAAATGCGAATGGCCATTTCGGCCAGTTTATATTTAATAGCACCAAAATTGGCGATAGCTGTTTTAAACTGTTCACGGGTGTTTGCATATTCAATCGTAGTACCCAAGGCCATTTTGGAAGCGCCAATTGCAGCGGCCGCTAATTTCAACCGGCCAATATTTAAAATATTAAAGGCGATGATATGGCCCTTGCCAATCTCTCCTAATAAGTTCTCAACAGGTACTTTACAATCCTGAAAATATAATTGTACGGTTGATGAACCTTTGATACCCATCTTATGTTCTTCGGGTCCCTGCGTAAATCCTTCCATACCACGTTCTAAAATAAAGCAGGAAAATTTATCCCCGTCAACTTGAGCAAACACGGTATATACATCGGCAAAACCGCCATTGGTTATCCAGCATTTCTGTCCGTTGAGGATATAATTTTTTCCATCATCGCTAAGCACAGCGTTTGATTTTGCACCCAATGCATCGCTGCCGCTGTTGGGTTCGGTTAAACCGTAAGCGCCCTTCCATTCGCCACTTGCAAGTTTTGGAATATATTTTTTCTTTTGTTCTTCGGTACCAAAATATAAAATGGGTAATGTACCAATACCGGTATGTGCTGCAATGGCAACACTAAAAGAAAATCCACCACCCAGGCCTTCGTTAACTAAAGTTGAAGTGATAAAATCTTTTCCCAATCCGCCCAGGTCTTCAGGAATAGAAGCACCCAACAAACCCTGCTCCCCTGCTTTTACCATCAATGATGGCATAAGGCCCGGTTCCATTTTATCAATGCGCTCAACAATCGGATGCACTTCTGTATCCAAAAACTGTAAGCACATATCCTTTACCATTTTTTGCTCCTCATTGAAGTCTTCGGGAGTATAAGTTTCAAATGGGTTGCTTTCTTTAATTAACCATTCGCCGCCTTTAAGGGGGGTAGTGGTTGTGGTTGATGCTGTGCTCATAAAATGTGATTTAGCCTCCCCAAGCCCCTCCCGAGGAGGGGTTTTAAAGAGTATGTGATTTTAATATTTTTTTCTATTTTAACAACTGTTTGCATTTTGATCTTTAAAAGTCCTCCCTTCGGGGGAGGATTTAGGTTGGGGCCTTACTTCAAATTATCATACACCATCTGCAACACCTCTTTCGCAATTTCAATCTGCCCGTTGGTTACACCGTTCAATGCTTCATTCAATGTGTTGTTGGCAATTTCCATACATTTTTCTTCCAGTTCCTTTCCTTCTGGCGTTAAAACAATCAGGTTTTTTCGCCTGTCTTCTTTAGATGCGTTTCTTTTTACAAGCTTTATTCTTTCCAGGTTATCAACCAGCCGGGTTATGCTTGGCTTGTCTCTGAATGTAGCATCACAAAGTTCCTGCTGGCTCATGCCATCTTCCTTCCACAAATGATATAACACACTCCACTGTTCAATGGTTATTTCTACATTATCCTGTTTAAAGTTCTTCTGTAACCTTCGCCCTATTGCCGTACTGGCCTTGCCCGTGATAAAACTGTATAGCTCGCCTTTCTTAAATTGGTTGTTTGACATATAGTTGTTTATGCAACTAAACAAAGATAATGTTTATTTTGGTTCGTAAAAATTTATTTTTGCTGCACCGTCATTGGTATTTCATGGTATCATCGTCCCCGCCGTGGGCGGGGTTCACTTGTACGGCAAACCATTATGCAGCAGGGTTTACTCATTCTTTTAGCGGTTATTTTCGGATTGTATATTTTGCTCATTCTTTACTATTGGAAGAGCTGGCTGAGTATTCCTGTCTACAAAATCAAAAATCAAAAATCAAAAACAAAAATTACGGTTGTCATTCCCGCCCGTAATGAGGAGGAGAATATAGCAGCCTGTCTTGATTCAGTTTGCAGCCAATCTTATCCAAAAGAGTTGTTTGAAGTGCTGGTGGTTGATGATTATTCTACAGATAATACTGCGGCTATCATAAAAAATTATTCCTTACAAAATGTAAAACTCATCTCCTTAAAAGATTTTATCAATGCCGATTTGAATTCATATAAAAAGAAAGCGATAGAAATTGCCATCCAGCAATCGTCGGGTGAGTTGATTGTTACCACCGATGCTGATTGTATTGTACCAAAAAACTGGTTGCAAACCATAGCAGCTTTTTATGAAGAACAGCAACCGGAATTTATTGCTGCACCGGTTTCCATCAATTGCAGATTTCGTTTTATAGAAATCTTCCAGGCGCTAGACTTTGCAACTTTACAGGGAATCACTGGTGCATCGGTACATAAAAAAATACACAGTATGTGCAATGGCGCCAACCTTGCCTATACAAAAAAAGCATTTAATGAGGTTGGTGGTTTTACCGGCATTGATAATATTGCCAGCGGCGATGATATGTTGCTGATGCATAAGATATACAATCGCTATCCAGATAAGGTAATGTTTTTAAAATCGAGAGATGCAATTGTGCAAACAGAACCGGTACATTCTCTGAAGGAATTTTTTAATCAACGTATCCGCTGGGCAAGCAAGGCGGATAAGTATGATGACAAAAGGATAGTTGCCGTGCTGTTGCTGGTTTACCTGGCAAATGTTTTGTTGCTTGCGTTACCAATTGCTGCTTTATCCCTGAATATTCAATTATCAATTATCAATTATCAATTATCAATTTGGGGAGTATGGTTATGTCTGCTGATTATTAAAACAATCGTTGAATTAGTTTTTCTATATCCGGTTGCAACCTTTTTTGGTAAACAGAAATTGCTTTGGCTATTTCCTGTTATGGAACCCTTACATATTTTATACACGGTAGTTGCAGGCTGGCTGGGGAAGTTTGGCAGCTATAGCTGGAAAGAAAGAAAAGTGAAATAAAAAATTGAACCCGTAATTTACAGCATGGCCCAAACCAATTTTTCCTTTAAAGCTGAAATGTGGAAGCGACTCAAAAAAAACAAGGGTGCTTTATTTGGGTTGATTGTTATTATACTGGCCGTGCTGATTTCTGTTTTCGGGTATGTGATTGCTCCGGATAATTCGCCCAATGCCGATTTGCAGACTGTAGAGATACAGGCAAAAAATCCCGGATACGCTCAGCAGTTTCTGAAAATTCCATCAAATAATAAAACAGGCAGCGGCTGGTTTAAACAATTTATCAGCGGCAAGAAAAATAATTATCAGCTTCTTCCCATCAAAGGTTTCAACATTTCAGCCGATAGTCTTTTGGTAAATAAATTTATTGACGATGATACAACCGTTGTTCAGTATTATTCCATCAATCAGTTAACAAACAACAACCCTGCTGCCATTCAAAAAAATATCATCACAAAAAAATACTGGCTGGGTACCGATAAATTCGGCAGGGATATTTTAAGCCGTCTTATCATTGGCACAAGAGTGAGCCTGGCTGTGGGTTTGATAGCTGTTCTTATTTCGTTAACGCTAGGCATTATTTTGGGCGCATTAGCCGGTTATTACCGCGGCTGGGTTGATGAAGTCATCATGTGGCTGGTAAATGTTACCTGGAGTATTCCAACTTTACTTTTAGTCTTTGCAATAACTATGGCGATGGGCAAAGGTTTCTGGCAGATATTTATTGCCGTTGGCCTTACCATGTGGGTAAGTGTGGCCCGTTTAATCCGTGGGCAGGTTATGGCCATTAAAGAAATGGAATACATACAAGCTGCAAAAGCATTGGGATTAAAAAACAGCAGGATCATTCTCCGGCATATCTTACCAAACATTCTTGGTCCCGTAATGGTAATTGCTGCAGCAAATTTTGCAACTGCCATTATTGTAGAAGCAGGCTTAAGCTTTCTTGGCATCGGCATTCAACCTCCACAACCCAGCTGGGGACTGATGATAAAGGAGAATTATAATTTCATCATTACCCATAATCCTTTGCTGGCACTAATTCCGGGTTTTGCAATTATGTTACTGGTACTTGCTTTTAATTTATTGGGGAATGGATTGAGAGATGCAGTGGATGTAAAAACTGATTAGCCAATTAGTTGATTTGAAGATTTGATAATTATAAACAGTCTGTGATAAACAAATCTTCAAATTAATACATCATCAAATCATTCTTTGGGTGCCACCTGCACATTTCTATTAAACCCTTCCTCCAGCGAAATAAAAGTTTCTGTTCGTTCTATCCCTTTTATCTTTTGCAATTCATCATGTAATACAAAACGTAACTGGGCAATATCCTTACACACAATTTCAATAAACATGCTGTAGTTACCGGTGATATAATTCAGTCGAACAATCTCGGGTATATTCATCAGTTCTTTGGCAACCGCATCATAAAGGGAACTTTTCTCCAGGTAAATACCCACAAAGGCAGTTACTTCATATCCCAGTTGCCTAATATCAACATCCATTTTATTTCCCTTCACTATGCCAAATTCCTGCAGTTTTTTAATACGTACATGAATCGTTCCGCCACTTACAAATAGTTTTTTGCCCAGTTCTGCATACGAAATTTCAGAAGTCTCCATCATTTCATGAATAATCTGCAGATCGAGTTTGTCAAGATTTAATTTGGTAGCCATTATAGATTGTGTTTTTAAACTAAATTCAAATCAATAAGCAAATATTTGAATTATTTCTATAATTTCCAAATATTTAATAAAATATGTTAACCATATAGGCCTTTTACCTTAGTTTTGTGTTAACAATACCGGTAAAGATCGGATCAAAATTGTGGGGTGATGAAATTTTTGGCAGACATGCCCCCTTGTCTCGGGGGTGAGGATAACAGGATAAACGTAGCATAGAGCCGTTTCTGTAGCAATACAGATTCGACCGGGGTCGACCACC